>JGI12635J15846_10000194_pt1 | contig 47367 bp, 40 predicted proteins | sample BlaSpr_A8_OM2_M2_FD_15846 | JGI IMG/M metagenome (IMG submission 15846)
CGCGGGCCGATGAAGCCGATCTTGATCGTACGGCTTGCGGCTCGGGCGGACTTTCCGAGGAGCAGGTGCGGAGCAACTCCCGCGACCACGGCGGTTGCCGCGGAGTCTTGCAGGAAGCGCCGGCGGCTTGATGCGGCGCGGCTTGTTTTGTGCTGCTTGGGCCCGGTTTTCGACTGGTCGCTCATGCGCGCTCTCCCGTCAAGAAGATCCCGCGCTTTTACGGCGCGTTTGGCTGTTGGACTTTTACTTTTCTAAACCGTGGGAAATTTCCGTATTTGAGTATTGCTCTCCGGCCAGCGGCATACAAAGGAAATGTGAAGAGGGATATTCCCGAAAGATAATAGAAGATTGGGGATTCGATTCGAGGGGGTGTGGGAATTTGGCAGCGGAGAAGATTTAACGCAGAGGACGCTGAGACGCAGAGGGCGCAGAGAAGAGCGCTGGCGAGGAGGCCAGCGGTGCATTTCTGGGTGACATCCGTGGCGAAAATTAGTGCGTGCGATACGTTTTGGTTAGAAGAGTTTTACGGCTACGCGCTGGGGCGTGTTGCCTACGGGGATCAGGGTGATTAGGGAATCGGTGCGGAGGCGGAGGACGGCAAGGTCGCCGGAGGATTCGTTGACGACGAGGAGCATGGTGGGCTTGGCGACGGATTGCGGGAGGTCGAAGCGCATCGCGTTGGGAGAAGCGCCGACGTTGACGGGCTTGCCGATGCGGCGATTGAAGATGTCAACGGGGAAGATGCGGCCGGCGGCGCGATCGGCGACGTACATTTCGGAGGCGTCTTCGGTGAGGATGGCGCTGGCGGGAGCGGAGCCGAGGAGCATCGTGTCGCCGATTTCGTGGGTCCAGGTGTTGATGGCTTCGAGAACGTGGGCTTCGGGAGAGATGACGTAGAGTTCGCCGCCGTCGGGTTTCATGAGCATCTGCGTGGGGCGGCCGGCGAGTTCGAGATTTGCGAGCAGGACGGCGCGGCGGAGATCGACGACGGAGAGGCGATTTTGCGAGCGGCTCATGACGAAGGCGATGGAACTGTCGGGGACGATGGCGACTTCGTCGGGCTGCGGGATGACTTCGATGGAGGCGCGGAGTTGGAGGGTGGCGGCGCTGTGGATGGTGAGCGAAGAGGAGCGGCGATTGACGACGAGGATGGTTTTTTGATCGGGCGTGATGCGGGCTTGCACGGGCTCGGACGCAGTGCGGGCGCGGCCGAGGATGGAGCGCGAGGCGGTGTCGATGGCGAGGAGCTGGTCGGAAGCGGCGGAGGTGGTGTAGACGCGGTCGCCAGTGGAGGAGAAGTCGAGCGAGAGCGGCGAAGGGCCGACGGGAATTTTTGCGATGATTTGCGATGTGCGGGCGTTGAGGACGAAGACGTAGCCGCCGGCGCTGCTGACGCCCCAGATTTCGGGGCGCTTGGCGTGTTCGCGGAGGTCGGAGATGGCGGGGCCGACGGGAATTTTGTTGATGACGCGGAGAGAGGCGAGATCGACGACGGTGAGAGAGCCGTCGGAGGTGGAGATGTAGGCGTTGAAGTGGAGATCGGGGCGGAGAACGGAGGGGCGATGCTCGCCGAGAAAGATGACGAGCGCGAAAATGAGGAGGAGCGCGAGGAGGAAGTAGACACGGAAGTTTTTACGGTGGGGCATTGGATGGAGATGAGTTTACCTGAGTGGCATGGGGGAGTGGAAATTTGCAGGGGCAGGCGGAGAAAAACGATTTCGCGTGACTTGAGGGCGTCTTGGGGCATACCCTTCCGGGACTAGAAGGAGTGTGCATGTGACATCACGTTCGCTCCCGGCGAGTTCGATCCTCCGCGGAATTGCAAACGAGCAGGTGTGGCTGCCACGCGAGCGCCGGCTAACGATGGCTGCATTGGCTTGCCTGATTTACTTTACCTGTTCGGGTGGCGCTTTTGGCCTGGAGCCGTTGATCGGGACGATCGGACCGGTATGGGGCGGCGTGATGATCCTGGTAGCGCCGCTGGTCTGGAGCCTGCCAATCGCGTTGATGGTGGCGGAGCTCACGGGGCTGATGCCGGAAGAAGGCGGATTTTACGTCTGGGTTCGAGAGACGCAGGGAGCGTTTTGGGGAGTGCAGGAGGCGTGGTGGACCTTGGCGTATGCGGTGGCACTCATGGCCACTTTTCCCGTGTTGTTTGTCAGCTACCTGACATTTTTTATTCCGGCATTGGGGGCATCGGCAGATGGACCGCATCCGTTGTGGGGAGCGTTGCTCCGCTGGATTGTGGCGATTCTGGTGATCGCCTCGGCGATGCTGCTGAATTTGAAGAGTGCCCGGGATGTGGGGCGTTCGGCAAAGGTTGGCGCGGTGTTCGTGCTTGGCGCATTCGCGGTTATGGTCCTGGTTTGGCTGCGGCGAGGTAATGGTCCAGACGCCATGGCGGGCGTGGTTGCGCACGGTTTTGAGGTGCAGAACCATGGCGCGCCGCTGCTGGTGCTTTCCATACTGACGTATAACTATTCGGGATGGGACAGTGCTTCCACGTATGCGGCGGAAGTGGACGAGCCGCAGCGCAACTATCCGAAGGCAATTGCCATCGCTCTGATCATCATGGTCCTGAGCTATCTGCTTCCGGTGATCGCGGGGGTGAGCGTTACGACCGACCCCAAAATCTGGAGCGACGCGGCCGGGTGGCCGGCAATCGCGCAACTGATCGGCGGACGCTGGCTGGGAAGCTTGCTGGCTACCGCGGGAATGGTGTCCATGTGGGAACTGTTCAATGCGCAATTGCTCTATGCTTCCCGCTTGCCGTATGTGATGGCTTGCGACCGTTGGCTGCCGAAGGCGCTGGCAAAAGTGTCGCCTGGAGCGGGAGTGCCGAGAATAGCGATCATTAGTCTTTGTGTGATCGCCGGGATTTTCGCTGCTCTGTCGTTTGGGGATCTCGCGGTTATTCAGTGTTTGGTGTACGCGGGAGCTATCGTGTTGGAGTGTCTTGCGTTGGTGATTTTGAGGGCGCGCCACCCGGACGCTCCGCGAATTTTTCGGGTGCCGGGCGGATGGTGGGGCCTGGGGTACGTCTGCATGGCACCGATTGCGGTGGTGATTCTGGTGCTGTTCGCGGCGCTGCGCGACTGGAAGTCCTTTCAAGAACATTTGCTGGCGGTTGGGCTGGTCGTGACGAGTGGCGTGTGTTTGTACTGGGTGCGGCGGAGAATTGCGCTTCCGCGGGTTGGTGGAGGAGAAAGGGCAGAGTTGCTTGAGGCGGAGTAGCGGCGCATCGCGACTGCTAAAAGAAAAGATTTAGCGCAGAGGATTCTGAGGTCGCGGAGAAGAGAATAGAAGAGAAGAGGTCAGGGGAGTTTGGCGTATTCGGATTTGGCCTGGAGGAGGATGGGGACGTCGGGGTCGGCATCTTTCCAGAGGGCGAGGAAGTCCTGATAGGCGGTGCGGGCTTTTGAGGTGTCACCTTGCAGGGCGTAGGCGCGGGCGAGTTGGAGTTGGGCAACGGGAGTGATGGCGCCGAACGGGGAGATGCCACGATGGTCGAGGATTTTCTGGAATTCGGCGGCGGCTTTGGCGCCGTCGCGGTATTCCATGGCGATGAAGCGATTGCCTTCGTGCTCGCCGATTTCGTAGATGGTGCGGATGTTGGGGTGGTTGAGGGAAGAGGCGGCGCGGGCTTCGCGCCGAAAGCGTTCGAGGGCGAGCGGGTCGCGCGTGAGATCTTCGGGGAGGAATTTCAGGGCGACGAAGCGGCCAAGGTCGGTGTCTTCGGCTTTGTAGACGACGCCCATGCCGCCACCGCCGAGTTTTTCGAGGATGCTGTAGCGGGAGATCTTCTTACCGATGAGACTCTGGGGGTCCGGCATGTGGCGCTTGTCGTAGAGGAGACGGAGGGGAAAGGGCAAGGGAGAAGAGGTGAGAAAACCCGCACGCTGAAAGGCGCAGGCCCTTCGGATTCGCTCAGGACTAAAGGTGCGGCAACTGGCAGCTATTGAGGCGGTTTGACATCCGGACCGGCTTGTTCGATGCTTCCCTTCACGAGTTCGGTTTTCACTTCCGACTTTTGTCCCTGGAGCAGGTTGACTTCCGTTTCAAAGGTCCGGTAGCCCGGCAGTTCGATCTTGATGCGATGTTTTCCCGGACTGATCAACAGAGCATGAACCGAGCCTCCCAACTCACTGGCATGGCCGACATATTGGCCATCAAGAAAAACAGCCGCGCGTCCAGGCTGGACGGTGATTTTCAACATAGACGTGACGTCGGGTGTGCGTGCTCCGGGCAAGAGGTGCATGGCAACCTGCACGCTCTGCACTTGCCCGGGTTCAACGACGATCTTTCGCGCAAAGTTCTCATATCCGGACTGGCGCACTTCCAGTTGGTGCTCGCCCGGCAGCAACAGCACTTTTTTGTTTCCCTTTAATTCTTTTAGAAAGCCAACGTAGCCGCCATCGATCCAGACACCCGAATCTCTCTCCACTTTCGAGGCACCCTCGAAGCGCACTTCGCCCATGACCTTGTTGCTCTGCGAAGCGGCCTGCCCGGCCCCACTGAAAAAGCAAAGGCTCGCAAGAATGAGTTTGGAGAGCAGAGACCTTGACTTTGGGGACATACGTCACCTCATTGGATCTCAGATATTTAAGGGGCTGTCGCGGCAGTATAACACCACTTCAGTTCAAGGTTCGGCACTGTGGCGCGAACACTCCGGGGCTGGGATCGAAAAATTTCAGGGACGAAGCGGCCGAGGTCGGGGTCTTTGTAGACGACGCCCATGCCGCCGGACCTGGCCAGAGGGAAACAAGAAGAACTACAGTTTTCTCTGCGCGCGCATGGCCCAGGCGCGTGCGGGCAGTTCAATTGCTCCTTGGGAGTTCGCCGGCAGTACCGTCCTCAGTCGCTCGCGAATCGCCGTTTGGGTTTGTTGAGCACGTGCGGCGAGATAACCCGGTGCCGAACCCTGCCCGGTCAGCAGTGGTTCCCAATAATCGTCAAAGCTGGTGAAACGGGTTATTACGTCGAGCGCATGTGGGGTCAAGCCTTCCAGCTTCGCTTGTTCGAAAAGGCTGCGGAGTCCTTCTTGCGTGCACATTGGGAAACGGTACGCCTGGTCGAAGGTGGCGGCTTCGCGATCGATTGCAATGGCTGCATCCCAGAACTCACGCAAAAACCTCGCTCCATGTGCGTAGTCCCAAACGTAAACCGCGATGGTGCCGCCCGGCCTGGTGACGCGGCAGAACTCCTCCAGCGCCTTGCCCGGACTCGGGAGGAAGTTCAACCCCAGGCCGCAGACCACAACGTCGAAACTGGAGTCCGAGAAGGGCAAGGCCATCGCGTCCGCGGTGTCGAAGATAACGTTGGGGTGCGCGCGATGCTGGCGAGCGAACCTGATCTGCTCGGCAGAAGCATCCATTCCCACGACGGTGGCGGGCACGTTGCGTTCAACAATGGCTTCGGTGATCACGCCGCTGCCGCAACACACATCGAGCCATCGTAGACCCGCGGGGAGCGCCAGCCACTTCACAAATTCCTGGGCCACCAAGCGGCTCCACCGCCCCATCCATTGGTCGTAGCGGGCTCCCGAAGTCCATTGATCCATGTTTGTCGATTTACATTATTTACGGAATGGTTGCCAGAGAAAAGATAAGGGCCTCGTCAGCGGCTTGTTGGGTGCCGTTCGAGCGATCGAAGAACACAGGCAGGAATGCCTGTGCCACAGGGGAAAATCCGCACCCTGAAAACCGCGGGGTGCAGCACCCAAGGATATCGGCTTATTTCGTACGCGTCTTTGGCTTCACGCGTCTGAAAAATTCACGGACTTTGCCGGAGCCGAGTAAAATCCAGTAGTAAGGGCCCTCAAAATGAATGTGATGAATTTGTTCTCCGGCAAATGAATTACTGCTGAGAATCGCCACGCTGGAAGCATCCTTCGCGAGGACTAAGTAGCCACTCGCTGAAGCGTGCGTTTCCATGCGCGCGTAGCATTTGGTTCGCGTGTAGCGCAATTCTAATTTCCCGAAGAAACGAGCCAGCTTTCTTCTCTGAGTTGCAGGTATATCGCGACGAGCAGCAATTTCTTGGAGAGTTCGCCGGCCGTCGGATCGCCACGTTCCGATGAGTCTCGAATCAGTCATTGGAGGACACTCACTCAGTGAATTGTAACAAATAGGTCAAGCCAGCTAGTTGACGCGGCGGTGGAGGACGGCGGCGATTTGGCGGACTTCGGCGAGGAGTTCGGCGAATTCTGAGGGGAGGATGGATTGCATGCCGTCGGAGAGGGCTTTTTCGGGCTGGTGATGGACTTCAACGAGGAGGCCGTCACAGCCGACGGCTACGGCGGCGCGGGAGAGCGGAAGAACTTTGTGGCGCTTGCCGGTGCCGTGGCTGGGATCGACGAGGATGGGCAAGTGGCTGCGTTTTTTGACGGCGGGCACGACGGCGAGATCGAGCGTGTTGCGGGAAAAGTCGGAGAAGGTGCGGACGCCGCGTTCGCAGAGAATGACGTTGTAGTTGCCTTCGCTCATCACATATTCGGCGGCCATCAGAAATTCGTCGAGCGTGGCGGACATGCCGCGCTTGAGGAGCACGGGTTTTTTGGCGCGGCCGGCGCGCTTGAGCAGAGAAAAATTCTGCATGTTGCGGGCGCCAATCTGGATGATGTCGGCCCACTCTTCCACTAAATCGAGGGTTTCATTGTCGATGGCTTCGGTGACGATGCCGAAGCCGTAGTGTTTACGGACCTGCGCGAGAATTTTCAGGCCGGGGAGGCCGAGTCCCTGAAAGCTGTAGGGCGAGGTGCGCGGCTTGTAGGCGCCGCCGCGGAAGAGGCGGACGCCAGTGGGCTTGAGCTGTTCGGCGATGGCGAGGCACTGCTCCTCGGTTTCGACGGCGCAGGGGCCGGCGGTCATGGCGAGATGTTCGCCGCCGACGAGGACGTCACCTGAGGGAGTGGGGATGCGGACGATGGTGGGATCGGATTTGACGTCGAGGGAGACGAGTTTGTAGGGCTTGGTGACGGGGATGCATTCGACTACGCCGGGCATGGATTCGAGGACGCCGAGGTCGATGGCGCCGTTGTTGCCGGTGATGCCGATGGCGGTGCGGCCGGCGCCGGGGATGGGATGCGCTTTGAGGCCGAGGGATTCGATTTTGTCGCAGACGGAGCGAACTTGTTCGTCCGTGGCGTGGGATTGCATGACGACGAGCATCAGAGAGGTCCTTTGTGAGCGCGGAAGGATCAGTGTACTAGAGGGAAATGAGAGCGGGCAAATTGGATGGGAGGGATAACAGCGAATAGATCGCAGCGATTAGGCGGCAGGGAGTTGAGTGGTGTGACAGCTGGCTGTGATCGGTATGGGACTTCCTAGTTGAGTTTGGAGATTGAGATTACGTTGAGATCCTTCACGCATCCTTGCCGGATGCGCTCAGGATGACAAATTTTAAGTTGGGTGGTGGAGGGAAACGACCGGCAACCTGTGGGAGGCATTGAGCATCCATGTAGACGAAAGCAGAACCTCGCCCAGTTGGGGAATGAAGTGGAACGTCCAGCCGCTGCTTTCGATTGCTGAAAATCTGTACGGAGGAGATACGCATGAAACGATTGCTGCTACTGGTGTGCGTTGGAGTGTTGTTCGTGCCGGGGGTGCGGGCGCAGGGGGATCACGTGGAAGTCGGAGTGTTCGCGGATTATTTCCGGATGTCGCAGACGGACAATAATTATCTGGGCATTGGAGCGCGCGCGGGGTTGCGCGTGTTTCCACACGTGAAGCTGGAAGGGGAAATGGCGTACGACTTTGACCAGGGATTTGGAGAACAGACGACCGGCACTGGGGGAACGCTTGTGATCCAGAACTCGAACATTCATGTGCTGCATGGATTGTTCGGGCCGAAGATTGAGCTGGGGCACGGGAGGATCCATCCGTTTGTGCTGGTGAAGGGCGGGTTCGACAAGTTTTTTGTGAACTCGTGCCCGACGACGTTCAGTTGCGTCTCCAGCCAGATTGCGAATCTGCGCGCGGACAGTGTGAATGCGGTGTTTTATCCGGGTGGCGGATTGGAAGCGCACCTGGGACCGGTTGGGTTGCGGCTGGAAGCGGGGGACGAGATGTATTTCAGCAGTGGAGCGCATCACAATTTGCGGATGGCGTTTGGGCCGTACATTCGGTTCTGAGAGAGAAGCCCGGGGGGATTCGGAGAAGAGGAAGCGCGCTGCGGGTCGGCGCGCTTTTCCTTTTGGGTAGCAAGAGCAGGTGATCAGTAATCGGTAATCAGTAATCGGTAAGAGGGCTTTGTCGTTTGGTTTGGAGGTTGGGATTACGTTGAGGTCCTGAGCGTCCCGATCGGAATCGGGACGCGAAGGATGACAAGCTCGGGTCCGGGCGGTGGAGAGTGAACCCCAAGAGCACAGGCAGGAGTGCCTGTGCCACCAGAAATTCGCGCTCAGGCATATTGACGTGTTGCGTTAGAATGCTGGGCGTGTTGCTGCGCGCGCAAAATGAAAAACTTGTGAGGAGGCGAATTGTGGGTGTGAATCGGATAGCGGTGATGGCTGTGGGCGTGGTGAGTTTGTGCGCGGGGGCGTGGGGACAGGGAAAGACGCCGAGTCCGGCGCTGCTGGTGTTGAACAAGGAGGACAGTACGCTGGCGATTGTGGATCCCGCGACGCTGAAGGTGGTGGGGAAAGTGGACACGGGGGCGCATCCGCATGAAGTGGCGACCAGCGCGGATGGAAAGATTGCGATTGTGACGAATTATGGAAACGATCACATGGGAACGACGATGTCGGAGATCGACCTGGCGTCGCGAAGCGAGATTGGGAAGGTGACGTTTCCCGGTCTGGTGGGGCCGCACGGGATAGCGATTCTTGGCGACAAGGCGTATTTCACGGTGGAAGGAGACAAATCGCTGGGGGTGTTTGATTTTGTGGCCAACAGCATTGACCTCCACCTGGTGCTGGGGCAGAAGCGGCCGCACATGCTGGTGTTGACGAGAGACGGGCGGACGATTTTTGTGAGCAACATCGAGTCGAATACCGTGTCGGTGGAAGAGATGAAGAAAAAGATTACGGACTGGACGGGAACGAATGTGAAGGTGGGGAAGGGGCCGGAGGGAATCGACATTTCGCCGGACGAGAAGGAAGTGTGGGTGGCGAATTCGGGGGATGGAACGGTGTCGATTATCGATGTGGCGTCGAAGAAGGTGACGCAGACGGTGGACGTGAAGACGAAGCACTCGAACCGGTTGAAATTTACGCCGGACGGGAAGCTGGTGCTGATTTCGGATTTGGGGAGCGGGGATTTGGTGATTGTGGACGCGGCTTCGCGGAAGGAAGTGAAGCGGCTGAGTCTGGGGAAGAGCACGGAGGGGATTTTGATGCAGCCGGATGGGACGCGGGCGTTTGTGGCGGTGAGCGCGGACGACAAGGTGGCGGTGGTGGATTTGAAGACGCTGGAGGTGGCGACGACGTTTACGACGGGGAAGGATCCGGACGGGATGGCGTGGAGGAAGTGAGGAAGAAGCAAGGAAGCAGAGGCGATGAAGTGACGAGTGACCAGTGGGAAAAGGCCGGCCACTCCGGTCGGGATGACATGGTGAATCGGGCGCTTTAGGTGCGAAAACCTTTGGGCTCGGGAGTACATCCAACCCGGTGTTATCCCCTGCATAGGGCAACTATTATCGAGGTGGTGCGCATTGGGGTTCCGGGCTCTCCTGACATTGAAGGCGGGGACAATCTGCTGCACCCTGCTGGCTGGAAGCCTTTGTGCGCGGCCAACGCTTGCTCAAGATTCCACTCCCCCCGCGGAGCAAGCGCCCTCTCCTGAGCCGGTCTTAAAACACAGATCGAGTGCTGCGCCACCCTTGCCCGCAGCATCGGCCCCTGCGCAAGCTGTAACTATCCCACTGACGCTGCCGACCGGCACGGCTGTGCAAGTTGTGTTGGACAGGGATGTCCGTGTGAAAACGGAAGGCCAGCCGATCCGCGCGCGGGTGGTGCAGGCGGTCTACGCGTTTGATCAGATTGTGATTCCGGCGAACACACAGGTGCTGGGGAAAATTTCGGAGATAAAGAGCGTTCCGGGATTGCAGAGGACCCTGGCGGCGCTGGATGCGGACTTCACACCGACGAGAAAAGTGGCGGTAGAGTTCAACGAACTGATACTGCCGGACGGAAAACACATCGCGATACGAACGACAGTGACGCCGGGATCGGGGCAAGTGATCCAGTTCGTGACGGCGGCGGAGGAGAAGTCCAAGCCGGGAGGAGTGCAGGGAGCGGCAGCGGCGAAAGCGAGACAGGCCAAGATAGAGGCCAAGCGGCAATGGGAAGAGGCGATGAAGCAGGTGAAGGAGCCCGGCAAGATGCAGCGCGTGAAGAGATATCTTCTCGCGCAACTCCCCGTGCGGCCGCAGTGGATTGACGCGGGGACGTTTTACTTCGCGGAACTCAAGGACCCGCTGGAGTTTGGAAGCGAGCCAATCACCCCGGAGATGGCCGCGGCGATAGGAGGTCCGCTACCGCCCGGCAGCGTGGTGCACACCCGGTTGCTGACTCCGCTGGATTCCTCGAGTTCACAGAAGGGCGACGAAGTGGAGGCGGAATTGACGCAGCCGCTTCTGGACGGAAAGCATCTGGTGCTGCCCCAAGCCAGCCGGCTGAAGGGCACGGTGGTGCAAGTGAAAGCTGCTCGCAGGTTGAAGCGCAACGGTGAGGTGAGAATGGTATTTCGTGAAGTGGCGCCTCCGGATGGATTGGAACAACGCGTGGAAGCGAGCCTGGAAGGGATACAGGCGGGACGCAACGAAAACGTGAAACTGGATATGGAGGGAGGCGCGAAACCCAGTACACCAAAAACACGCTATCTGACGACGGGGATTGCCGTGGGGCTGGCGATGGCTTCGCAGGGCGGCGACCGGGACGCGGCGGGCGGCGCGGGCAGCCAGGGCGGGAAATCGATCAACCGGATCGCAGGCGGGGCGGTGGGATTCAAAGTGATAGGAATTGTGTTGGGAGCGGCAGTGCATTCGCGCGCGTTTGGTGCAGCGATGGGAGCATATGGGGCCGCGATGTCGGTTTACGGCAATTTTCTTTCGCGGGGACAGAATATGGTTTTCCCGAGAAATACCGGGATGATGGTGAGCATCGGGCCGAGAGCCGCGCCGAAAGGGGCATCGGAGACGACTGCGCCCGCGAATCCGCCAAAGGAATGAGGAAGATCGGGTGTTCGAGCTGAACCGCGGCGGTTAAAGAGTAGAAAAAGCCGCGCCCGGACGGTTGGGCGATGGAGTTGAGTGCTCAAAAGCAGTGGCTGAGCCAAGGCATTGCAAAAATTGCGCGGGTCAGTGGTGTCTAGGTGGCGGTGGTGGATTTGAAAACGCTGGAAGTGACGACGACGTTTACGATGGGAAAGGATCCGGACGGGATGGCGTGGAGGAAATGAGGAAGGTGATTGGTGGTTAGTGGCTGGTGACTGGTGCGAGAACCAGTCCGTCCCGCCGAAGAACATGGGACGCAAAATGTACACTCTGGTCGGAAACAGAGTCCGAATCAGATTTTCGAAGAAGGAATCTGAACCCACGAGAGTCCGGGTTTTGCTGTGTCGACTGCCACCACTATTAAATTTACGGCTGCGAGTATGGACTTCCAGTGATTGGTGCTGAGCGCGATGATCGCCAGTTTCGTTTGTGCTAGATTTTGCTGATTCATCATGTGAGTATCGGCGGTCAGTAATACCTCAAATCCGGCGTCCTCTGCAGCCTTGATCAAATTGCCGTTTAAAAGCGTACTCCAGCCTTGTTCATGAGCGGTGCTTACTTGATGTTTTGTCAGGTACTCGCGAATTGGAGCGGGTGTGCACTGATCGAGCAGAACGCGCATTAGCGGGCGGGTGCGGGAGTTTCGAGGCTGCGGCAAGCGAAATCTAGGACGGCGTGGACGTTTTCGAGGGTGAGGCCTTCGTAGAGAGCCACGATTTCGGAGATGGTTAAGCCATCATCCATATTTTCGAAGACGACCGAGACGGGGATGCGCGTGCCCCGAAATACCCAGGCTCCGCCGAGCTTGCCGGGGATGCTCTCCACTGCGTCGCATTGTGACCAATCGAGGCCCATAAATCGCAGTGTAGGAACGCGACGGAGTGCTGTCAATGTTTAAGAATGTCGGAGTGCCCTCTCCGTGGGTCATCAACGGAGGCAGAAGGGTCTGCTATGCCACGAGCGCGAAGATCGGCCCGCCGCAGACGGCGGCCACTACAAAGGCAGGACTCAGAGGCAAGATAGGGCGGTGTGGTAGAATGGGGGGTTTAAACTTGGCTGGATAAAAGCAAGAGGGCGGCGTAAAGCCGCCCATACATAGAAAACATTGGGGCGGAAGCGGCCCTTTGCAGGGAGAAAGTTGTGGCTGGGATGGCTGAATTTCCATTGATTGAGAATACGAAGTTTGAGGCAGACGACGAGTATATCCCGCCGCCGGTGGTTGAGGCGGGGCCGCCGGTGTGGATGGACGGGAGCCTGCGGATCGGCATTCACACGTCTATTTCGGGGAGTTACTTGAACGCGCTGGAGTCCGCGAGGAAGCTGGGGGCGAATGCGCTGCAGATTTTTTCAGCTAGCCCGCGGATGTGGCAGACGGCGAACGTGCGCATCCCGGCCTCGGATGTGAAGGCGTTTCGCGAGCGGCGGGAAGAGTTGGGGCTGGGGCCGCTGGTGATCCACGCGAATTATCTGATCAACCTGGCGGCGTCGCAGCCGATGCTGCGCACGCGGTCGATCCAGGCGTTTCATGAGGAGTTGGTGCGCGGGCGGGAACTGGGCGCGGACTTTGTGGTGGTGCATCCGGGATCGCGCGGGGAATCGAGCACGGAGCAGGCGATTGCGACGATTATCGACAGCGTGAAGCAGGCGGCGCGGCGCGTGCCGCAGGAGAAGATGCGGATTTTGATTGAGAACACCGCGGGGATGGGGACGGCGGTAGGATCGCGGCTGGAAGAAGTGGCGGCAATTGTGCGCGGGTTGAGGGAAATCAAGGCGGCGGTGTGCCTGGATACGGCGCATTTGTTTGCGGCGGGATACGACATCAAGAGCGAGAAGGGGCTTGAGCAGACGATTGAAACGATTGACAGGATTATTGGATTGGAAAATGTGCCGGTGTTTCATGTGAACGATTCGAAGATTGCGCTGGGCGGGCGCGTGGACCGTCACGAGCATATTGGGGACGGGAAGATCGGGGCGGAAGCGTTCGCGCGGATTTTGCGGCAGCCTCGGCTGGGGAGTTTGCCGCCGGTGGGGTTAGCCGGGCGCGCGTTTCTGCTGGAGACGCCGATTGATGATCCGGGCGATGACCGGAAGAATGTGGCGAAGTTGTGGGAACTGGCGGGGGTCGAAGGGCCGGCGGCGGAGAAGGGTTTTTCGATGATGACCGCGGGGATGAAGAAGCAGAAGAAGGAATTGGAGAAGAAGGGGAAGAAGTTTGCGAGTTCGCGGCATTTGCCGGCGGTGAAGAGTAAGAAGAAGAATTAACGCAGAGTTCGCAGAGACGCAGAGAGCGCTGAGAAGAGTTGGGACGGAAGGAAAGGCGAAAAACGAGGGAACGAGAGGGATAATCGGGCGTGGGGGACTACAAGCCGCAGGAGATTGAGGCGAAGTGGCAGAAGCGGTGGGAAGAGCACCGCGTGTTTGAGACGGAAGCGGAATTAGGCGAAACCTCAGAGGAAGAAGAGTCAAAACCCGAACCCTTAAAGACGAAGGGTGCGGCACCCGAAGAGAAGAAAGCCCAAGATCCACCCTTCCCGCCGCGGCGGGCGAAGGGTAGGCCACCCGCCGGGGAACCCCAAAGAGCACAGCCAGGAATGGCTGTGCCACACGAGAAACCCAGAAAACCTAAATATTACGTGCTGGAAATGCTGCCGTACCCTTCGGGGACGATGCACATGGGGCACATGCGCAACTACACGATTGGGGATGTGGTTGCTCGAGTGAAGAGAATGCGCGGGTTCAACGTGCTGCACCCGATGGGGTGGGACGCGTTTGGCCTGCCGGCAGAAAACGCGGCGATCAAGAACAGGACGCATCCGCGGACCTGGACCAACAACAACATTGCGGAATTTCAGAGGACGCTGCGGCGTTTTGGGTTCAGCTATGACTGGCGGCGGGAGATTTCCACGTGCGAGCCGGAATATTACCGGTGGAACCAGTGGTTTTTCCTGCGCATGCTGGAGCGGGGAATTGCGTACAAGAAAAAGAGCCGGGTGAACTGGTGCCCGAAGTGCTGCACGGTGCTGGCGAACGAGCAGGTGGTGAACGGCGGGTTTTGCTGGCGGCATGAAGATACTCGGGTGGAAGCGCGGGAGATTGAGCAGTGGTTTTTGAAGACGACGGCGTATGCGGAACAGTTGCTGGATGATTTGAAACAGTTGGAGGGCGGCTGGCCGGATCGCGTGATTGCGATGCAGCGGAATTGGATTGGGAAGAGCGTCGGGGCAAAAGTTTGGTTCGATATTGCAGATCTGAAAGACGCGGGAAAGATTGAGATTTTTACTACGCGGATTGACACGATTCATGGGGCGAGCGCGATTGTGCTGGCGCCGAATCATCCGCTGGTGGCGCGGTTGATTGCGGGGACGCCGGAGCAGGCGAAGAGCGAGAAGAAGTTGGCGGAGATGAAAGTGTCATCGGTGAAGACGGAGGATATCGCTACTGCGGAGAAGGATGGATTTTTCACGGGGCGGTTTGCGGTGAATCCGTTTAATGGGGAAAAGACACCGATTTGGGTGGGGAATTTTGTGCTGCTGGAGTATGGGACCGGGGCGATTATGGCGGTGCCGGCGCATGATGAGCGGGATTTTGAGTTTGCGACGAAGTTTGGGTTGCCGATTCCGGTGGTGGTGCAAAGAGAAGAGAAAAGAGCAAACGCAGAGGGCGCCGAGAGCGCTGAGTTCGCTGAGAAGAAAAAACAGGGGGCGTTTACGGAGTATGGGGTTAGCGTGAATTCAGGGCCGTACTCGGGGCTGAAGAGTGAGGATGCAATTGAGCGGATGGCTTCGGATGCGGAGGCGAAGGGGTTTGGGAAGAAGGAGACGATTTTTCGGCTGAGGGATTGGGGAATTTCGCGGCAGAGATATTGGGGCACGCCGATCCCGGTGATTTATTGCGAGAAGGATGGCATGGTGCCGGTGCCGGTGCCGGACAAGGATTTGCCGGTGCTGCTGCCGGCGAATCCGCAGTTGACGGGCGAGGGTGAATCGCCGCTGGCGACGGATCCGGAGTTTGTGAACGTGAAGTGCCCGAAATGCGGCGGGGCGGCGCGGCGCGAGTCCGACACGATGGATACGTTTGTGGATTCGTCTTGGTATTTTTACCGGTATTGCGATCCGAAAAATGATCAGGCGCCGTTTGATCCGGCGAAGGCGGGGTACTGGTTTCCGATTGACCAGTACATTGGCGGGATTACGCATGCGATTCTGCACCTGCTGTATTCGAGGTTCTGGTGCAAGGTGATGCGGGATCTGGGATTGGTGAAGCACAGCGAGCCGATTGCGCGGCTGTTTACGCAGGGGATGGTGCAAAAGGGCGGCGTGGCGATGTCGAAGTCGCGCGGGAACGTGGTGGGCGCGGAGGAAATGGCGGATAAGTACGGGGCGGATACGGGGCGGCTGTATACGTTGTTTGCGGCGCCGCCGGAGAAGGATTTGGAGTGGAGCGAGGAGAGTATTGAGGGAGCGTGGAGATTTTTGAACCGCGTGTACCGGATCGTCGATAAGCATACGGCGGGAAAAGAGAAAGGCTTTACCACCGAGGTAGCAGAGGAGCCGCAGAGTGCGCAGAGCAAGAGGCCAGAAAACCCAGGAGCACAGGCAGGAGTGCCTGTGCCACAGTGGTCGGAGAAGGAGAAGGCGCTGCTGCGGAAGGCGCATCAGGCTTTGCGGCGGGTGACGCAGGATTTTGAGGGGCGGTGGCATTTTAATTCGGCGATTGCGCAGATCATGGAGTTGGTGAATGCGATTTATGCGGCGGAGCCGATCGAAGACGGAGTGCGGCCGGCGGTGCAGAGAGAAGTGCTGGAGTTGGTGACTTTGATGCTGGCCCCGATGACGCCGCACCTGGCGGAGGAGTTGTGGGAAATGCTGGGACACAAGGATGGATTGTGGACGGTGGCGTGGCCTGAGATTAATGAGGAACTGGCAAAAGAGGACGAGGTGGAAATTCCGGTGCAGGTGAACGGGAAGGTGCGAGGGCGAGTGACCGTGCCGGCGGGGGCTTCGCAGGATGAGGTGATGAAGCGGGCGTTGGAGGATGCTGGTGTGGAGGGGCATCTGGCTGGGAAGACGGTGCGGAAGGTGATTTTTGTGCAGGATAAGCTGCTGAATATTGTGGTGGGGTAGGAAGAGGAAAAGGCTTACCGCAGAGAGAGCGGAGGGGCCGCAGAGGGAACGGAGAGTTGGGAGACGGTTCCAAGGAATTACGGTGGGGTTGGTTGGGTGCCACGGTCCCTCCGCTCCGAGCCGCAAAGGGCGCGGCTCTCCGGTCGGGATGACAGTTTTTGGGAGTTAGCGGTAAGGTCGTGAGGTGAACGGATGGATGGAGCGGCGAAAATGAAGCCTGGAACGGAACAAGGCACTAAAAGCGGCACCGAGCGGGGCGCGGAGTTGGGCGGGTTGAAGACAGAGCGGGGCGGGATTGTGGTGCTGGATTTTGGGGGGCAGTATACGCAGTTGATTGCGCGGCGGGTGCGCGAGCAGCAGGTGTTTTCCTCGGTTTTGCCGTGCACGACTTCGGTGGAAGAGATCCGGAAGCTGGAGCCGACGGGGATTATTTTGTCGGGCGGGCCGAGCTCAGTTTATGACAAGGATGCGCCGGTGTGCGACCCGGCGGTGCTGGCGCAGGGGATTCCGGTGCTGGGAATTTGTTACGGCATGCAGTGGATGGCGAAGAATTTGGGCGGGAAAGTGGAGCCGGTGCAGCGGCGGGAATACGGGCCGGCGCATTTCAACCTGGAAAAGGCGGAGAGCCACATCCTGGGCGGGTTGCCGGAGACGCTGAAGATCTGGGCGAGCCATGGGGACAACGTGCTGGAACTGCCACCGGGATTTCACCTGACGGGGAAGACCGCGAATGCGATTGGGTCGGCGGAAGACCACAAGCGGAGGATGTACGCGGTGCAGTTTCATCCGGAAGTGAATCACACGGATCGCGGGACGGAGATTCTGCGGAATTTTCTTTTTCGTGTTTGCAAGGCGGAGCCGAAGTGGAGCGGGAAGGCGTTCATTGAAGAGACAGTGGAGGCGATCCGGCAGAAGGTGGGAACGCACCACGCGATCTGCGGGCTGAGCGGCGGCGTGGATTCGACGGTGGCGGCAGTGCTGGTGCATCGCGCGATGGGCGAGCGGCTGACGAATATTTTCGTGAACACCGGGCTGCTGCGGAAGGACGAGTTTGCGCACACGCTGGAGATGTATCGCGAGCGGCTGGGGCTGCGGGTGATTGGCGTCGACGCTTCGGAGCATTTTCTGGCGAGGCTCGAAGGCGTGAGCGATCCGGAGCAGAAGCGGAAGATCATCGGGCGTGAGTTCATCACCATATTTGCGGCGGAAGCGGAGAAGCTGCAGAAGAGCGCGGCGGGGAACATTAAATTTCTGGTGCAGGGGACGCTTTATCCGGATGTGATCGAGTCGGTGTCGGTGAAAGGGCCGTCGGCGACGATCAAAACGCATCACAATGTGGGCGGATTGCCGGAGAATATGCCGTTCGCGCTAGTGGAGCCGCTGCGGGATTTGTTCAAGGATGAAGTGCGGCGAATTGGAAAAGACTTAGGATTGCCGGAAGAGATACTGGTGAAGCATCCGTTCCCGGGGCCGGGGCTGGCGGTGCGGCTGCTGGGCGCGATTACGAAGAAGGACCTGGAGACGCTGCGTGAGGCGGACGCGATCGTGGTGGAAGAGATTCGGCGCGCGGGGTTGTATGAGAAGGTTTGGCAGGCGTTCGCGGTGCTGCTGCCGGTGCGCAGCGTCGGTGTGATGGGGGATGGGCGGACCTACGGATTGACGGTGGCGGTGCGGGTGGTGCAGTCGGATGACGCGATGACGGCGGACTGGGTGAGGCTGCCGGGGGAAGTGCTGGAGCGGATGTCCACGCGAATTGTGAACGAGGTGCCGGGAGTGACGCGGGTGGTGTATGACGTGAGCAGCAAGCCGCCGAGCACGATTGAGTGGGAGTAGGTGTTGGGTTTGGAGAAGGGGCTGACGGATAACAGCGAACAGATAGATAGCAGCGAGCAGGAAGCGAAGAGGGTGGCGAATCTTTGAGTTGAGGCAAGGAGCGTTGGTTGCCGTGGTCCCTCCACTGCGCCGCGACAAAATGCGTCGCTGCTCTGGTCGGGATGACAATTTTACTTTGGCAGGAGAAAAATGAAAAAGCCGCTCGCGCACGGGGGGAGAGCGGCTCGTTCAGGTCTTGGTTGTATCCACGAAGGCGCGGAGTAGATTGCGAAACGACTACCGATTGGCCATTTTTTGGGCCATATACAGGAGCAGTTTGCGATCTTCCTCATCGGCTTTACTCAGCAAGCGGCGGAGCTTGTTGAGATAGCGCGCCTCTTTTCCGGCGCTGCCCCAGGCGATATCGTCGGACGATTTGCGCTTGGGAAGGTTCGGAAGTTGAGGCGGCTCTTCGCCGTCGTAGAAGAGTTGATAAAGTGGGCATTCGAGAGCGCGCGCCAGCTTTTCCAGCGTCTCAATGGCCGGGACCGTGTGGCCATTCTCAACGCGGGAAATATAACAACGGAGGAGGCCGGTGCGCTTCTCGATATCACCCTGGGAGAGTTTCTTTTCCTCGCGCAGAGCGCGAAGACGATCACCGATAATCATGAAGTGAGTATTCCATAGATAGTCATAGGTAGCAAGTCGAAACTAGTGGAAAACTGTGGAATTGACCGGGCTAGGCGGTTAGGCCCGGGTGGACAAGGGATACAAATTAGCGTAACCAAAGAGCTATGGCACGCGTCCCAAAACCAGTGGCTTTGACACTGACAGGTCTGGGAAAGCCCAGGACGGCGGAAGGAGGGGTCTCCGCGCGTGTGGAAGAGGACCGGGAACTGGTCCGGCGCGCGCAAAAGGAAGACAAGGAGGCCTTTGAGGAGCTGGTCAGGAGGCACCAAAACCGGGTATTTGCGGTGGCGGGCGGCATCCTGAGGAACCGGGAAGACGTCGAAGATATAGCCCAGCAGGTATTCCTGAAGGCTTACTTTTCGATAAAACGGTTCGATCAAAGGGCGGCGTTCAGCACCTGGTTGTATAAGATAACGGTTAATGAATGCTGGGACTTGCTGAGGAAAAAGAAGGTGCGGCCGCTGGTGTTTGAGGCGGAGTTGAGTGAAGAACAGTCACAGGTCTACCAGGCCTCGTCGGAGCAGTCGGACGGGCGGCCGGACACCAGCGAGCGGCTGGCGGCGCAGGAGCAGGTGGAGGAGTTGATGAGCTGCCTGGATGAGCGCGACCGCACGATGCTGGTGCTGAAGGAAGTGCAAGGATTTTCGGTGGAAGAGATTGCCGGGATGATGGAGATCAACGCGAACACGGTGAAGGTAAGGCTATTCCGTGCTCGGCAGCGGATTACGGAGCGGACGAAACGAAGACGGGGAGTAACAGGAAGATAGGCGGAGATTTCGGGCCCGGGAGAACAGGAATCGAGAAGAAAAAGAGGTAAGCAGAGAATGGGGAACCTTTTGAATCGGGATGAAGTGAATTGCCGGCGTTTTCTGGATGCACTGGAGGAGTTGCCAGCGAGCGGCAATGCGCGGATGAGTGCTGCGGAATGGCGGGCCGAACTGCCCGTAGCGGAAGAAGAGCACGCGGGCAGTTGCGGGGCTTGCCGGACGGCGCTGGAGGAGTTTGCGGAAACGCGGAATGCGCTGGCCGGGATTACGGTGCAGGAAGCAGGACCGTGGTTTACGGCGCGGGTGATGGCGGCGATCACCGCGAGGGAAAGGGAAGAAGAAGCGCGGGACGGCGTGTGGATCAGCGTGCGGAAGCTGGCGCCGCGGCTGGTGGCGCTGGGCGCGCTGCTGCTGGTGCTGGGCGGAAGCTGGGCGCTGGAGTTGCGAAAAACGGAAGGGATAAACGCGGACCGGCGAGGCGGCGACATGGTGTTCGATTCGTCGATTGCGCCGACGTGGTATGACGATGGACTTGGAATGACGAGCGAGGTTCGGCCATGAACCCGGACATCCGCAAGAAGGCGGCAATTTGGCTGGCGCTGGTGTTCGTGCTGGGAACGGCGACGGGCGGCGTGTTTGGGTACAGCCTGGCGCGGCGGAGTTATGCGGCGACGCGGACAGTGGCGCCGTCGGATGCGGAACGCCGGGCGAAGAAGATCGCGGAGATGACGCAAACGATCGGATTGACGGCGGAGCAGGCACAGAAGGCGGACGGAATCGTCAAGAATGCGCAGTCGGAGATCCGGGAGATCCACAATAAGAACGACGCGGAAGTGGATGTGGTGCGGATGAACGCGCGCGGGCAGATGCGGGAATTCCTGACGGCGGAGCAGATGCCGAAGTTTGAGCAGTATATGCAGCGGTTGGATGAAGAGAGAAAGAAGCAGAAAGAGGTGCAGTTGGGGAAGTAGGGGAAGACGAAGAGAAGATTTAACGCAGAGTACGCTGAGAACGCAGAGTTCGCAGAGAAGAGAAGATCAAGAGGGGCGGCGTATAGCCGCCCCTAAATTTTTTGGTGGAGTTTAGTGGTCGAGGTAGAAGCCGTCGCGCGTCTGGACTTGCAGGTCTTTTTGTTTCACTGCGAGATGCAGCTTGTGATAACCGACGGTGGCGTCGGGTTTGTCGGGGGTGTAGCCGAGGACGTACTGATTGTGAAGTTCCTCGTCGAGGTCCGCATAGATTTTGTCGAGAGTCTCTTTCTTGGAGACTTCAAAGAAACGCCCGCCGGAAGTTTTGGCGATTTGCTCGAGAATTGTTTTGCCGTCGGGACGTGATTCCTCGGTGCGGCGGGGATAGCCGCCGCCTCTTCCTCCCATTCCGCCGCCGCCCATGCGCGGTCCTCCGAAACCACCGCCGTTGCCGTGGCCTTCTTCCTTGTCGGCGAAGAGGATGCAGTAGATGAGGGTGTCGGCGCGCTGCGCGGCCTCGATCGCCTCGCCGAGAGATTCCTTGCTGCCGCGGTCGACTCCGTCGGTGAGGAGGATGATGGCTTTTCGGCCCTGCTGCTTTTTCATCAGTTCATCGGCGGCGAGGTAAATGGAGTCATAGAGAAGCGTGCCGCCGCCGTGGCCGTGTCCATGCGAGCCGCGGCCACCCTCACCGCCACCACTGCCACCGGAGGAACCGCCACCACCGGAGCTGGATTGCGAGAATTGCGGCGTGTGAAGTTGATCGATGGCCGCGAGGAGTTTCTGGCGGGAGGAGGTGAGGTCCTGGAGGAGTTCGACTTCGTGATCGAAATGGATGAGGAAGGCTTTGTCTTTGTCTTCGCGCAGGACGCGATCGAGGAAAGAGCGGCTGGCGGCGCGTTCCTGATCGAGGACGCGGCGCTGGCTGAGGCTGGTGTCGACGAGAAGGCCGAGGGTGAGAGGGAGATCGGATTCTTTGGCGAAATAGGTGATGGATTGGGGTTTGCCGTCCTGGTCGAGGGTGAAGTCGTCTTTGGTGAGGTTGCGGACGATGTTGCCGTGCTTGTCGCGGACAGTGGCGAGGAGGTTGACGGCGCTGACGTTGATGGTGATCGGAGCGGATTGCTGGCTGGGCAGCGGAAGAGCGGCGAGGAGAAGAAGGAGGCTAGTTGAGAAAAGTTTCCGCAAGTTGTGAGGCCGTGCCTTTCCGCAGATTGTTAGACAGGCGCTAGAGATTGTTCCCGGTAGAAGCGGGAAAAGTTCCCGGAGAAAGTGCACGGGTCGTGGTTGCTTTATTTGAGTGCGCGGGGACGGAAGGGTTGGTCGATTCGGCTGAATGCGTAAAAGCGGTGGCAGAGCCACCGCACTCCAAAGGAAGAGCGGCGCGCCCCTCCTGGGGGGATTTGGTATGCTACCGCGCATGAAACGCACATTTTTGATTGATACGGATACGGCTTCGGATGACGCGGTGGCGCTGATTATGGCGCTGCGGTCGCCGGAGGTTGAGGTGGTGGGGATCACGACGGTTGCGGGAAACGTGGTTGTGCGGCAGGCTAGCCGCAATGCGCTGTATACGGCGGAGCTTTGCGGGTCGAGTGTGCCGGTGTTTACGGGCGCGGAGAAGCCGCTGAAGCGGGCGCATTGGAGCGCGGACTGGTTTCACGGGCGCGATGGATTGGGGGATCACGGGTATCCTGCGCCGCGGCGGGCGCCGGAAAAAATGGGCGCGGCGGAGGCGATCGTCGAGTTGATCGAAGCGCATCCGGGAATCGTGATGGTGACGCTGGGGCCGCTGACGAACGTAGCGCAGGCGCTGCAGAAGAAGCCGGAGATTGCGAAGAAGGTGAGCCGCTGCGTGGTGATGGGCGGAGCGCCGTGCTGCGAAGGGAATGTGACGCCGGCGGCGGAGTACAACATCTGGTGCGATCCGGAGGCGGCGCGTGTGGTGGCGAGGAGCGGAATGCCGGTGGAGATGGTTGGCTGGCATTTGTGCCGCGGGGAAGCAGCGCTGAATTTGAAGGAGATCGAGAAGGTGATGGGATTTGGGACGGCGGTGGCCAGGTTCGCCATTGAATGCAACAGCCGGGCGCAAGAAGCGTTTCACGAGCAGACGGGAGAACATGGGATATCGCTGCCGGACCCGGTGGCAATGGCGGTGGCGCTGGATGCGTCGATTGTGACGTCGGAGTCGGAGCATTTTTGGGATGTGGAGACGGAGAGCGAGTTGACCCGGGGCATGACGGTGGTGGACCGGTTGAACGTTGCGGAGGATGAGCGGAATCGCGGGGTGTGGGCGGCGCAGATCGCGGGAGGACGGAAGGCGAAGATTGTTTGGGCGATTGATAATGGGGGGTGGAAAGAAGCGCTGTATGCGAGGTTGAGATAGTGCGGAGGAGTGTGACGTTAACGATTTGCAGAATGTTTGCGTTGAGGTCCTTCGGGGCGCAAACGGCGCGCCCCTCAGGATGACAAGTTTTTGTTCGGTTCGAGAACCGAACAGCCAAGAGCGGCCCCGACCGGGTCGGGGCCGCCACGGTTGAGGTTTAGAAGCTGAAGATTACGCCGCCCTCGCTGCGTAGATCCCGCCACTCGTGCTGGTGAATGCCTTCAAACAACGGGAATGCCGTTGCCGAGGTGTTGGCGCGGGTGCGATAGAGAGACTGTTCGTAGGAGAAGGAAACCCACTTGTTGAGTTTGTAGTTAAGGGTGCCGACGCTCATGTCGCTGCGAGAGCGCGAGCCGCCGGGCGACATCTTCAACAGGTCGTCGGTGTTGGCTTGGTCAGTTCCGTACATGAGGTAGAGCGACCAGCCGGCGTGGCGGCCTTCGGGGTCGTGACCGAACCAGCGCGAAAGGGGAAGCCCTAGTTGGGTGAAGCCGCCTTTGGCGCGGACGGGAAGTTGCGGCACGACAAAGGGAACGCCAGCACTGTTGGTGCCGAAGAAAACCGTCGAGGCGCCGTCAATCGAGGTCGTGGACGCGAGATTGGTGAAGCCGCCGGTGGCGTTGTAGTTGGAGAATAGTTGGCCGGCGAAATAGTATCGCAGGTCGCTGCCGCTGTAGAACTTGCCGATGAGGGTAGCGAAGCGGGTTGGCAATTGCCATTCAATGTCCCAGCCGTTGGTCGGGCTGCCAACCCTGACGCCTCTGGAGAATGCGGCCCTGTAAAGGTCGGCATTGGTATTGGTGGCTGAAATCGGAGCCAAGGGAATGTTTGTACCCCCCAGCACTATGGCAGTGCGGTTGCCCTCTTCAAAGCTGAAGATGAGCTGCGCGGGAGCCACACCGGGAGCGTGATCGAGTTTCCACTGTCCAACGATGCGTCCTTCGACCTGGGGCGTATTACTATCCGGCCCCTGGCGTTCGCCGTAGCCCAATTGGTTGGAAAGATTGGCGGCGGAGGGGGTATCACCGATGGCGGGCAGGACGACGGCGATTTCCGGCATGATCTGGAATTTGCCAAAGTCGTGCGTGTAGCCGAAGCGGAATTGGGGTGAGCGCTCGTAAGTGTCACCGAAGGCAATCCCGAGGCCGGTGGACTCCAACATGTTGGGCAGGGTGGAAGAACCGAACGGAGTCCAGTCCTGTCCCATCACGGCAGTGAGAGTGTTCTTTTCGTCCACGCGCCAGTCAATGCGCCCGTAAGCCAGGCGGATGGACGGGTTGTAGGAACGAATCGAGGAGAGGTTGCGGTTATCGGAACGGTTGAAGTTTCCTTCGAAGTCCATTTCAAACTTTCCGGTGACCGTCAGATTGGGGCTGGAGTCCGCCCACTCAAAGTTGGTGCCGAGGCGAGTGGAACGCGCCTTGACGTGGAACTCGGGCGCCGCGTTTGGACCCGTGTCGTTAATGAAACCCGGGAGCGGAAAATCATCGCCACCGGGAGAGGAGCTGTCGTGAATGAAAGTCGCCTTGAGGAAGCCGTATGGCGTGATGCCGATGCCGGCGAGTTTGATGGCGGGTTTTAGCTCACCCTTGGGAATGCCACCGACCGCGAAAACGCGGATGGGGTTGGCGGCGGAAAGAGTGGTGGGCGAGACGGAACCGGCCTGTTCGACGGGCACCTGGCCAGGCTTGGTTTGCTGGTCGTAAGAAACGGCCGCGGGATCGGCGCTGGGCGCTGAGCCGGCGGGAGGGTTGACCGCCGGAGCAGATGCCCCGGCTACCGGAACGCGATAGACGGCGGGGATCATGCTTGCGGCGGCCGAATTGGTGGCCGACGCGTTCACGATTCCCGGAGCACCCATCATCTGGTTGTAATCGGCTTGCGAAATGATTCCCTTGGACAACAGCAGTTTTGCAAGCCGCTGATCGGCATCGCTGGCAGACGACGCCTGATTGATTTGCGCGGCTTCTTCCGGAGTGAGAATGCCCTTGGCCTGAAGAACGCGGACGAGCGGGCTGGCAGCTTGCGAATTTGCTGCTTGCTGCTGCGCGGCCACATGTCCAGAGCAGACCAAGGATGCGACAAGAAGTACGACTAGATACACCACTGCCCCACGTTGTTTCCCGAACATTACGAATACCCCCTGTGACCCACAATTGGTGTGTAGGTCAGGTAATCAAACACGAACGGGCCCCAAACGCCCCGTACTTAATACTGGTCAGCGGCAGATGTCAAGAAATCCTTTGGGGAAACGCGAGGAAAAGAGAGGTTTTCGGGCTACGGGGGCGAGTACTGGTAGTCGCGAGCCGCGAGATTGGAATGGCGATGGATTAACGAAAAAGGGAGGTGGAGTGGAAGGAACTCAGGAACCATTGCGGAACGAGTCGCTGCGGGATTCGAAGAGGTAGCCGGAGCCGCGGACGGTCTTCAAGAAGCGGGGATTTTCGGGGTTCACTTCGATTTTCTCGCGCAGGCGGCGGACGCAAACGTCAACGCACCGTGGTGTGACGAGCTGTTCGTCGCTCCAGACCGTGGAGAGGAGTTCCTCGCGAGTGAAGACGCGGCGGGGGTGCGAAGCGAGGTGATAGAGAAGCCGGAATTCGAGAAGGCTGGTGGGGACGGGTTTGTCGGAGCAGGTGATGCGGCTGGTGCCGAGATCGATCCGCAGCTCGTCGAATTCGAGAAATTGACGGCCTTCGGGGAGAGGCTCGGCGCGCCAGAGGAGAATTTTCACGCGGGCGACGAGTTCGCGCGGGCTGAAGGGCTTGGTGACGTAATCATCGGCGCCCGCTTCGAAGGCCGCCACGAGGTCGGCTTCGCCGCAGCGGGACGAGAGCATGATGATGGGCAGACGGTGGAGCAAGAGGTCCTGGCGAATTTCGGCAAGAAGCCGGAGCCCGGAAATGTCCGGGCGCATGGAATCGAGGAGCAGGAGATGTGGTGGAGTTTGTTTGACGGCAGCGAGACCTGAAACGCCGTCGAGGGCTTCGCTGACTTCGAAACCTGCCTTTCCCAACTCGTAGCGGACAAGTACGACGATGTCGGGGTCGTCTTCGATGAGCAGAATGCGTTTCATTTGCAACCCATGGTGGGTAAACAGTGGGAAGAGTGTACAGCAGGAGGAGGGGGTTGGGGTAGGTGGGGAGAGGGGCAGAAGGAGGGCCTGGGTAGCCCAGGGGAGTTTGGCGAAAAATTAATTTGGTGGCTCAGCTGAGATTGGAAAAGCGGAGGCTTCGCCACCCTTCGGCGAGCTCAGGGCAAGCCGCACTCAAAAGTCCGAGCGGCCCGCCACGGGTGGCGGGGGAAAAATTTTGACGCTGCGCGGGTGGAGTTGTGATAGAACGACTACTAATTCCGGTCTGAGGGGACTCCGCGAGGAGTTGGCCGAAAGACGAGTGCAAAATACGAGGCAAATCCAATGAACACTTTCCCAGTTCTGCTGGCGGCGCTTTGCGTGTACGCGATTGGATACCGGTATTACAGCGCGTTTATCGCGGCAAAGGCGCTGGCGCTGGACGACCGGCGCGTGACGCCCGCGCACACATACGAGGATGGACATAACTATGTGTCGTCGCCGAAGTGGGTTTTGTTCGGGCATCACTTCGCGGCGATTGCGGGAGCGGGACCGCTGGTGGGGCCGACGCTGGCGGCGCAATTCGGATTTGCGCCGGGGTTTCTTTGGATTTTAATCGGGGCGGTGCTGGCGGGATGCGTGCAAGATTTCATCGTGCTGGTGGCTTCGGTGCGGCACAAGGGGAGATCGCTGGCGGACGTGGCGAGGACGGAGGTGAGCGAGTTTACGGGATTGGTGGCGATGTTTGCGGTGCTGCTGATTTTGCTGGTGACGCTGGCGGGGCTGGGGGTTGTGGTGGTGAACGCGCTCTCGAACAGCCCGTGGGGCGTGTTCACGATTGGAATGACGATCCCGATCGCAATCTTCATGGGGCTGTACATGTTCAAGAGCACGCCGGGCCAGATCAAGGTGGGTGTGCCGAGCACGGTTGGGGTGGTGCTCCTGCTGGCGAGCGTTGCAGGCGGGCACTGGTTCGCGGGGACACAGTGGGCGTCGGCGCTGACGTTTACGCCGCACCAGATCACGTACCTGATGGCGATTTACGGATTTGTGGCCTCGGTGCTGCCGGTGTGGCTGCTGCTGGAGCCGCGGGATTATTTGTCGACGTATGTGAAATTGGGAACGATTGCGCTGCTAGTGATTGGCGTGTTCATCGTGCATCCGAACATCAAGTTTCCGGCGTTCACGGAGTTTGTGCACGGCGGCGGGCCGATTATCAAGGGGAGCCTTTTTCCATTTTTGTTCGTGACGATTGCGTGCGGCGCGATTTCCGGATTTCATTCGCTGGTGAGTTCGGGGACGACGCCGAAGATGCTGGACAAAGAGTGCGACGCGCGATTCATTGGGTACGGAGCGATGGTGGCGGAAAGCCTGGTGGCGGTGCTTTCGTTGATCGCGGCTTGCTCGCTGTTTCCGGGGGATTATTTCGGGATCAATGTGCCGGCGGAAGCCTTTGCAAAGTTGGGGCTGCACACGGTGAACCTGGATCTGTTCTCGAGCGAGGTGGGGGAAAAGCTGGCGGGGCGGACGGGCGGAGCGGTATCGCTGGCCGTGGGCATGGCGCAGATTTTTCGGGGAATTCCGGGGATGACGCGGCTGATGGGCTACTGGTATCACTACGCGATTATGTTTGAGGCGCTGTTTATTTTGACGACGATTGACACCGGAACGCGCGTGGCGCGGTACGTTCTGCAGGAACTTTTGGGCAAAGTGCACAAGCGGTTTGCGGATCACGCGTGGCAGCCAGGGAATCTGGTGACGACTTTTTTTGTGGTGCTGGCGTGGGGCTATTTGATTTATACGGGAAACATCTCGACGTTGTGGCCGCTGTTCGGAACGGGAAACCAGTTGCTGGCGACGATTGCGCTGGCGGTGGGAACGGCGTTCCTGATCAACATGGGGAAAGCGAAGTACGCCTGGATCACGGTGGCACCGATGCTGTTTGTGGGAACGACGACGCTGACGGCGGGAGTGCTGTCGATCAAGAATATTTTCTGGCCGCTGACGAAGAAGCCTGGATTCGTGTTTCAGGGATATCTGGACTCGACGCTGATGGCGATTTTCGTGACGGGAGTGGTGCTGGTGCTGCTGAATGTGGCGCGGCGGTGCTGGCTGACGCTGCATGGGGAGCCGATTCCGCAGGAGGCGTTCGGGCCGCCGGTGGCGGGGGAGGGGTTGCCGCCGAGCGGGTGTTGCTAGGGGAGGAAGAGAAAAGATAACGCTGAGAACGCAGAGTACGCAGAGGGTTCGCAGAGAAGAGTAGGAGAAACCCAAGAGCACAGCCAGGAATGGCTGTGCCACATCAGAGAGAGAAATGGCCGGTCGCGGAGACCGGCCATTTTTGTTTTGGGGTGAGGAAGGAAGATTACTTGGTGCTTTTGTTTTTGGGGGAGGCCTTCTCCAGGGTGCCTAGCAAGGTTTTTGCGCTTGGCGGGACGGGTACGGCTTTTTCGAAGACGATGTCTTTCGCGCTGATTTCCTTGCCGTAGAGGTTTTTGTTGCCGCCGTTGTCGGGGCGGAGCGTGGAGCCTTCGAGGGAGATTCCGGCGAAAAGTCCGCGCGAACGGGAGTAGGAAAGAATTTCGGCGCGCAAAGTGACGTCCGTTTCCGCGGAGGCCGCGCGGCCGACTGGCCCGGCGGCGGCGCTTGCGTCAGCGCCGATCTTGACCTTGCTACTGAGCACGCTGGTGGCGGAGCGATCGCTCATGAGGAGGAGAACGAAATCGGTGGCGTTGCCGCCGAGTTGCAAACCGACGCTGCCACCTTCAAGCGCCATCATTGTCGGGGGGCCCCAGGGGCCGCGGAAATTGCTGCCGCCGCGGCAGGTCATCACACCGCGGCCGTAGCTGCCGCCGATGCCGATGGCGAATTTCAAGACGGAAGGAAGAATGACGACGCACTTGGTCTTGTCGAGAACGTCCTGGGGAATGCTGTCGGGTGCGTCGAGAATTTCCTTGAAGACCTTGCCGGCGTTTTCGACGCGATCTTCTTCCTTTTCTTCCTTCTTATCCTCTTTTTTATCTTCTTGTTTATTCTGGGCTACTGCCGGAAGCACGAGCAGGGAGAGCAACGGGATAGCCAGCCAGAGTTTTCTCATGAATCCTCCTTAGAGATAGGGGCCGTTCAAGCAAGGGCGCGCTGAAAACACGAGAGGAGCTTGCGTCCGGTGTGTCCCAGCGCTTGGGGTTCCTTTTTTATATCTATCATTAGATGGAGCGGCAGTCAAAAAAGTTGATGGAAAAAATCGAAGGGTTCAAGGTTGCAGCGAGGCCGCATAGGCGGCGATGTCAAGGATGTCGTAGAGGGAGAGGCTGGCGACGACTGGTTTCATTTGTTGCGAGGCGGCGCCGGCGCGGGCTCCGCTTTGCATGTCGTAGAGTTGGCGGACGATGTAGCTGGGGGAACGCCCGGCGATGGAGGGCACGTTTTTGAGGCCCTTGAGATTCGGACCGTGGCAGGTGGAGCAGATAATGGTTTTGCCGTTGGCGCCGGTGGTGACGAGGGCGTGGCCTCGTTTGAGGCTGCCGGGGGGGACGTAGGCGATGAAGCCGGAAGAGTCGTCGCGGAGTTCGGTGCGTTCGAGATTTTCCGGAGTTTCGATGATGCGGTCGCCGATGGATTCCATTTCGTGGGGCGTGGAGACGACCAGCATCGACCCGGCAACGTGGGTTTTGGGAACGAACTTGGCTTCGATGACGCGGATCCAGGGCTTGCGTTTCAGAGCGGAGAAGTAGTTGGCGGCAGCCTGGATTTCGGCGTCGGTGGCTTTGGTTTCGAGGGAGACCATCAAGCTGACTGGTTTCAGGTCGGGATCGGAACTTTTGCGGACGCCGCTTTTGAAGTCGGCGAGTTGCTGGATGATGTAGGCGGCCGGGAGGCCGGCGAGGCTGGAATTTTCCGGGCGGCCCTGGCCGTTGGGGAGATGGCAATAGGCGCACGCGTAGACTTCGGGCTGACGGCCGTGGGCGACGATGTCCGGCATGGGAGGGTGAGCGGCGGGATGCCAGTCAGGGACGTTGAAGAAGTCGTGGACTTGCGAATGGGTGAAGGCGTGTTTGCTGCCGGGAACATGCAATGGAGCGATTTCGTCCGGTTTGGCGGAGGCGTCGGATGGCGGGGCGGGCGGATTGACGGCGAATGCCCAGTAGGGAGGAGGATCGGTGAGCGGCTTCGAAATCGTGGAGGGAGTTTGGCTGGATGCCGCTGCGATGAGAAAAATTGCCGCGGCGATCAGAACGGCGGTGAGCGATTGGACCTTGAGTCGGGTCACGCGCAAACCTTTCGGATTTCTGGCAACGAATGAGGGCGGTCTAAGAATCAATCATTGCACGTTTTGGAAATGATTGGGGAAGTGCGGAAGGAAAGAATAACGCAAAGTACGCTGAGAGCGCAGAGGACGCAGAGGGCGCCCCGACCGGGGCGCTAGCGCAACCATGTCTACTCGGTCGAGGGGCCGATGCCGTCATCTAATCAGCCTGGGCGCCTGAAGCCGCCGGGCGCTAGTTGAAGGTCAGTGTCATTGACCAGGTGCCAGTGATAGTTGCTAGAAAAGCGTAGATGCGGATGTAGTAGATCCCCGGGGTGTTCACAGCACAATGCGCGCCGCCGCATCCGACTAGCGGAGTCCCGTTCACCACCGCAGCGGTTCCATGAGCGTCGGTGTCAATGTCGAACACTATGCCGGGGCTCGTGCCCGGGTTCAGCCTCGGCGTGAAAAGAGGCTGGGTGCAGGCTGAGATCCAGGTGACCCGCAAATAGTCGGAAGAACCGGCCGGGGATGTGGTGCCGTTAATTGTGAGGGACTGGCCGCAGGTGAAAGTGCCCAGATCGGTCGGGAACGCGGAGGTCTTGGAGTATCCGTCTGGTGGCGGGGGCGTGGAGCAGATGCCATTTGCGCATGATCCGCTGGGGCACACGATTCCACAGTTTCCGCAATTGTTCGAATCGGTCGAAACGTTTGAGGTCTGAATCTGACCGACGGCAGTGGTCTGACCCGCTGTCGCCACCACGCTTGAGACGGCGGTTGGGGCATTCCCCGGCGCCTCAACCTTCATGTTGTACGTCCCGGGAGGCACGAGGTCGAACTCGAATGCGCCCGTAGCATCGGTCTTTGTGAAGAAGGATCGCCCGGGAATGTATACGGAGGAACCGTCTACCGACGAAGTGCATGACAGGACCGTTCCGCTGATCGTGCCCAACGTATCTACGCCAGCACCGGCAGGACCCTGAGGGCCCGAGGGTCCTTGTGGCCCCACTGAGCCTGTGGCTCCGGCGGGGCCCGTGGACCCTGTGGCTCCTGGCACCCCTATGCCACCGCTTGCACCAGTCGGACCTGGAGGGCCTTGTGGACCCGGAGGCCCTTGAGTAACCGTAGGAAGCAAAGTGAAACTCAGATGTGTGTCTCTTGGCCTACCTGCTGAATCAACATCCAGGACGTTGATGGTTCTGGTATCTGTGTTCCAACCCGCGGCAGCAACAGACACCGTTATCGTGTGAAGCCCCGGCTTGATGCCATGGACTTCCATAGGTGTGACTTTGCCTGTGTCAACGCCATCAATCACGACGTTTGCTCCGTCCGGGAATGAAGTGATGACGACGGAATGCCCATCGTCAACCACCGTCTGCGCCAGCAGAGCCACCGGAACAACCAAATAGAAAAAAGTGCCTAGAGCGATTGCGACCAGTCTCTTCATTGACATTCTCCATTCCTAGCGAGCCCAATAATCCAATCCGAAGGCGTCAGCGAAGACGCCCTCGCAAGAAAATCCGTTCCCGGGCGGGTGGGACTGCGATTTCTTGCTCGGCGAGCACTCGGCGAGCGCGAGTAGTCCCATATTGCCCACGTCGAAGCGCCGCAGGGTAGAAAAAATAAGCCATCAGTGGAATATTCTTCTTCGACCTGCCCCAACAAGCGCCAGTAAGCCACTGCCGAGGAGCAGGACTGTTCCCGGCTCGGGGACTGGGGCAGGCAAGGATGCAGTCACCAGATTGGAATAGGTGGTGGCAGAGGGAGTGACCGAGTCCAGGTTGATGAGGAGCAGGTTGTTGAAGCCGGTGGGATCCAGCGTGGAGATGAAAGCGCCGCTGGGGTCGGCGATGGCAACGGAGAACTGGTCGGGCGTGCCACCGGCGTCGAGATTCGTGGTGAGGTTCAAGAGGAAGGAAAGGGAAGAGCCGGCCGAAAAAGTTTCGGCGAAGACGTTGGTGAAGGAGCTGTCGGTGAGGGAAACAGTGGAGGCCATGTCACCGCTGGTGCCGCCGAACGTATTCGCGAGGTCCACGGTCCCAACGGTGCCTCCGCCGAGGGCAAAAGCGCTCAGAGTCGCGGTGTTATTGGCGTCGCCGGTGCCGCTGCCGTCGGTAAAGATAAAAAAGATTTCGGAACCCGGGGTGGTGGGCAGACCGGAAGTGTTGATCGAGACATTGAGGGAAATTCCGGTGGCGAAAGAAGTTGGCGCGCCGAACGTAAAGAGCAGCGCCGCGACCGCGACGATCAGCAAGAATGAGATTTTCATGTTGGTCATTTTTCCCTTCATGGCTGCGCGCCTGCAAGGACGCGAGTGGAATAGCTGAAGCCGGTCCGCGTGGGATCGGTGAACTGCAGGACGACGAAGGCGCTGGAACCGGGAGCAAGAGGCCCCGCGATTGAGACGTAGGGACTCCCGAGAGGCGCGGCGCACGCGGTGGTTCCAGCGGAATTGAACAGTCTGGCGTTGGCGCTGAGAGCGTCGAGCGCGAGCGAAATGGGCCCGGCGATGGGGCTGCCGGAATTGTTTTTCAGGGTGATGGTCTGCGCGTAGCGTTTGGAAACGATGTTGTAGCTGAAGCCCGACCGCTTGACTGTGACCGTGCCGCTGACGTCGGTGGCGCAGGTGGGCGGTGGGCCGTTCACCGTCAACGTCGCTGCGGTTGTCGTCGCCGTGGCCACGCTGTTGGTGAAAACGGCGCGGAACTTCTGCCCGTTCTGGCCCAATACAACACTGGAGATGGTCAGCGTGGTGCTCGTCTGCCCCGCGATATCACTGAAGCTCATCCCGCCGTTCGTGCTCACCTGCCACTGTACCGTCGGCGTCGGTGTCCCCGTCGCCGCCGCCCTGAACGTTGCCGTCGACCCCGCGATCACCGTCGTGTCGGACGGATTTGCGGTGACCAAAGGCGCGCTACCCAGCACATTTATTGCGGCGCTCCCAGCATTGCTCGACTGGTTCACGTCGGCGACGCTCAGAGTGTCGGAACCGATCCTATTCAGCGTCACGGCTCCAATAAACGTGTGGGCGCCTGCATCTGTGGCAGCAAACGTGTAATCGGCCGGCAATTTGGCACTTCCGTCACTGCTGGTGAACTGCACGGTCCCGAGATAGGTGCTGCCGTCCCCGTTGTTGGCGGTCACCGTCACGTCGAATGGGCTTCCCGGAGTGCTGCTGGCCGGAGCGGTAAGAGTGAAGGTCGGAATTCCTGGAGAGACGCAGCCTGCATTGGGATTTGCCTTATATGCTTTTATCGAAAATATATGCTGGACGGCGAAGGTGTTCGCACCGAATTGGAGCGAAGCCGTGTTACTGCAGGGGTCGCCGATCTCGCCGTTATTGACGTCGTACCACGTCAGCGGATAATCGAATGCTAATGTCGAGGCTGAGGGGAGGCCGACGGCAGTATCCGTGATCGACTCTGCCAATTCATGGCTGACAGTGGAGGTTAAATTCTGCCACGGAGTGTCAGATCCGCAACCAGTATCGCAAGCGCTACCCGGACCAAAATCAGGAACCACACCATAGGGCACCGCAAGATTACTCGAATTAAGATACGTGTTGTGGTATGCGCAGAATCCTCCGGCAGCGCAACTGACAGTGCCATTGGGATCAGTGATCGTCACGCCGGGCGGAAAATACACCACATAGATCGTATTCACATTGCCGATGCCATCCGTTGCCACAGCGGGCAGGTGTCCCGCCGCAATCTGGCTCTGAATTTCGCTCTGAATATTCGCATCGTTGATATTGGTGCCCGAGTTGGCAGCACTGGGAGTAATAGTGAAGGGCGAGCCTGGATGAAGCGTCCCGCGGCCTATTTTCTGGTTCCCAGGCAGTCCGGTTTTGCTTCCCGCGGTCGCGTCCACGCCCGCAGTGTTGTACTCACCGAGCATGTCGATAAACGTGCTGTTCACCACGGCGCTGTGGAACTGGCTGATGCCGATGCAATTCCCATGGGAATCCAGGCCGCCACCGCAATCGACTACCTTGCTGACGCTACTGCCCCAGTAAACCACCACGGCATCAATGTTGGAGATCACGGGACCGCCATAATAATTGAACAGGCACGTGCCGGGGTTTCCCGAAGCATCGAGGCATAACGGGGCGGATGCGCCGGAGGTGGAGGTTAATTGCGGGGTGTCAGCAGACTTGGGGATAATGCGTTTCGGGACAATGCGTACTCGACCATCCGGCTTTTGGGTTTGCGAATAGCCGAGCATTGGCCAGCCCAACAGCAACAGGGCGCACACTCCCGCCACTGCTACGACGCTCGATCTTCGCCCCGCGCTCCGTGGGGCCCCGGCTGACGCCGGCTGAGAGGCCAGACAGGCAGTTGGATTACTGTTTCTTTTTGGCAGCCAAGTCATACGTCACCTTCACAGCGGCGAAATGTCACAGGTCTGCGGGGACTGTAACTTGCACGGCATTAGCAACAACCGGCCGACCGCAGGCGCGTTCCGCGAGGATTTCGCGCACTGTAACGGCGGGGACTATACAAGCGTCTTTAAGCGTGCTGTACCCAACACCCCCAGTAAGCCGGCGCCAAGCAGGAGCAAGCTGGCCGGCTCGGGGACGGCGGAATTTGGGGCAATGCCCGCGTCGGCAAACAATACAGACTCCGGGATCGTATCGAGTGGGGCGCCGGGGAGGGCTAGACTCCACGAAGGATCGACGAGCAAACCGAAGACAGGCTCGTTGGAACTGGAGCAGGAGGGATATGAGATGCAGCCTGTGAAGATGAAGTCCAGGGTGTTTGTAGTCCCGGCCGCCACGGTGACCGAGAAATTGCCCAATTGGGTGAGTGATTGAGGCCCCCCAAAGTTTCCAAAACCGTTAAGAGCCACGGCTACCGAGCCTTCGGCTGCCATCGTACCAGTGACAGTGATATTCCCGGTGCCCGCCGGTGTGACGAATGTCACTCGCCAATCGTTGACGGGGTCGCCGAATTGAACGTCGCCTTTCTGCGCGACCCAGAAAGCTCCGCTCGGGCCAGCGGGAGTTGGGAGGAAGCCCGGAGCTGTGCCGGACAGGTTGGTCTTATACAAGGGATCGAGGGGCGAACCATTAACGATGGTGTAACTTTGGTCTACGCATGCGCTGTTGGAAACGCCAGGGATTCCGGAATTCGTTTTGCAATTAACACCCGTCGCTGTAATGTTGTCAGCCTTGACATCGTGCGGCAACAGAAGAAACATGCTCATGAGCGATAGCCCGCTCAGGAAGATCATGAAGAATCTTGGTTGGATCGATGTAACCATAAATACCTCCCGTATCTCAATTGCCCGCCCCCCTCGCTGACTGGGATTACTTGTTCAGCGGGAGCGGGTAGTCCCCACATCAGATTTCTGCTACGATGCGTGCCATCACTGGCTTCAGAAGCCGACACTGCCAGCCCTTATTCCCCGCAAAGTAAGCAAAAGGCAGTGCGAATGTCCTGCGGAAGCACTGAAATATTTCTCAAAGAGTTCTCAAAGCTGCCATGCCGGAGAAAACAAAGCGCTTTTTTGATTTCGGCCGCTTTCGGGTGGACCCCATTGAACGGGTTCTGTTGGCCGATGGCCATCCGGTGTCGCTGACTCTCAAAGCATTTGAGACGTTGCTGCTGCTGGTCGAACACAGCGGACATATCGTAGAGAAGGACGAACTCCTCACACGCGTTTGGCCAGACACGTTTGTCGAGGAAGGCACGCTGGTCCAAAACATCTCCTGTTTGCGAAAAATTCTCGGCGCGGCGCCGGACGGAAGCGGGTACATCGAAACCATTCCGCGTCGTGGCTACCGATTCACGCACAACGTGCAGCAGATTGATGCGAGCCGCGACGAAATTCAAGTTGCACCAACACGCGGGGGGCCAGCGGCAATGTCTGGAGTGGCCCGCACCCGGGTGAATCTCCGGGGGATGATTGGACTTACGCTCGGTGTCTTGCTGGCCGTCGGCGTGGTTGCTTACGTGGCGCGCGGGCGAATCTGGACTCCGGCACCGGCTCCCCATAATACGGGGAAGGTAATGCTGGCCGTATTAGCGTTTGAAAATCTGAGCGGTGATCCGCAGCAGGAATATTTGAGCAGCGGTTTGACCGAGGAGCTGATCACGCGATTAGGGAGCCTGGAGCCGAACCGGCTGGGGGTGATCGCGCGGACGTCGGCCATGCAATACAAAGGCTCGCATAAAGATGTGCGGCAAATCTCGCGAGAGCTTGGAGTGGACTACGTTTTGGAAGGAAGCGTGCGCCGCGATGGCGAGCGGGTGCGCATCACGGCGCAATTGATTCAGGTGAACGATCAAACACATTTGTGGGCCAAAGAATACGACCGCGACTTGAAAGATATCCTGGGGCTGGAGAGCGAGGTGGCCGGGGAAGTGGCGCGAGAAATCCGGCTGCGGCTGACTCCGGCGGAAAGCGCGCGGCTGGCGAGGGTGCACCCGGTGGATCCCGAAGCGTACGAGATGTATTTGAAGGGACGGTATTTCTGGAACAAACGCAATGAAGCCGCGTACGTGAAAGCGATTGATTATTTCAATCAGGCCATTGCCCGCGATGCGCAGTATGCACGGGCCTATAGCGGGCTGGCGGATGCTTATGCACTCCTGGGATCGTGGCCGAACGCCGAAATGCCGCGGCGGGTGGCGATGCCGCGTGCGAAGGAGGCGGCGCTGACGGCGTTGAAGCTGGATGACTCGCTCGCGGAGGCGCACGCGTCGCTGGCATTTGTGGAAATGCATTATGAGTGGAACTGGAAGGAGTCGGAACGGGAATTCCGGCAGTCGATCGAGTTGAATCCCAACTACGCGACGGCCCACCAGTGGTTTGCCTACTGGTTGATGGCGCAAGGACGCCGCGACGAATCGATTGCTGAGAATGAATTGGCGCGGAAGGCTGATCCGCTGTCGATCATCATCCGGACGGACGCTGCGGACTTGCTTTGTGCGGCGGGGCGATTCGACGAAGCCATCCAAAAAGCACGGGAAGCGATGGATCTCGACCCTGATTTCCGGCTCGGACACTACTTTCTGGGGCTGGCGTATTCGGGGAAACAGATGTATCCGGAAGCGCTCGCCGAATACCAAAAGGGTGTCGCCACGGACAGCAAGGATGAATGGGCGTTATCGGGCCTGGGCTGGGTGTATGCATTGATGCATGACCGAATGAATGCGGAAAAAATTATTCGGCGGCTGAGGCAGGATGCCCGGGAACGGCCGGACCTGGCGCTGGAAATTGCGATCATTTATTCGGCGCTGGGGGAGGAGGACGAAGCGTTTGCCTGGCTTGAGAAGGCCTATCAAAATCGCGACGGTGGGCTCATGTTTGTTGATTCGTATTGGTACTTTGAGGAGATTCGCTCCGATCCGCGATATGCGGAGTTGGTGAGGAAGATCGGGTTGCCGGAGGAAAGCAGAAAATAAACACCGCACTTGCGGCGGGCACCACAAGAGAAGAGCTAGACGGGGAGGGATTCGGCGAGGGGCTTGGGCTTGGGGAGGCGCTTGGGGAGCGGGGCATCTTTGAGGGATTCGCCGACCTGGCCGACCACGCTTTCGCGGGAGAAGGGCTTTTGCAGGAAGAACGCGTCCTGGAGGAAGTCGTCGTCGGGGGCGGACCGTTCGAGGTAGCCGGTCATATAGACGATCTTGACGTGGGGGAGCAGGGTTTTGAGGCGCTTGGCTAGAGCGGGGCCGCGCATTTTTGGCATGACGATGTCGGTCAGGACGACATTGACGGACTTGCCGAAACGTTGCGCAATTTCGAGGGCTTCCGAGCCGTCCTCGGCGGTGAGAACACTGTAACCGGCGGCCTTGAGGAATTCGCAGGCGAGTTCACGAACTTCGCGCTCGTCTTCGACAACGAGAACTGTTTTGCGGCCGACGCTGGTTTGGCGGACTTCGGGAAGATGGGGAGCCGCATCGAGCTGCTCGAAAGTTTGCGGCAAGTAGACAGCAAATCGCGAACCATTGCCGAGACTGGAATCGACGCAGATGAAGCCGCCGCTCTGCTTGACGACGCCGTAGACGGTGGCGAGACCGAGGCCAGTGCCCTTGCCGGGTTCCTTGGTGGTGAAGAAAGGCTCGAAGATGCGGGCCTTGGTGGCGGCGTCCATGCCGTGGCCGGTGTCGGAAACGGTTAAGACAATGTAGTCTCCGCGCTCGACCGAAGAATGAAAATGCGCGTTGTCGTGATCGACGATAAGGTTCTGCGTTTCGATGGTGAGCCTGCCGCCGAGAGGCATGGCGTCGCTGGCGTTGACGGCGAGATTGAGGAGGACTTGCTCGAGTTGGCTGGGGTCGGCTTTTATGCGACCGAGGGAATCGCCGAGGCGCAGGCTGAATTCGATGTCTTCGCGAACCAGGCGGCGCAGGAGTTTGCCCATTTCGGCGATGAGGTCATTGAGGTCGAGGACCTTCGGCTGCAGCACCTGCATGCGGCTGAAGGCGAGCATCTGGCGAGTGAGGGAAGCGGCGCGATCGGAAGTTTTGCGAATCTGCTGGGAGCTGCGGTAAAGGGCGTCTTCGGGTTGCAGGCGGTCGAGAAGCAGATCGCTGTGGCCGCGGATCACGGTCAGCAGGTTGTTGAAGTCGTGGGCAACGCCGCCCGCCATGCGGCCGAGGGCTTCCATTTTCTGGGCCTGGCGAAGCTGGCCTTCGAGCTGCCCGCGCTGCTTTTCATTTCGCTGCAAAGTGCCGCGCATGCCGTCGAAGGCGCGGGTTAACTCCGACAATTCATCGTGGCCGCTGGCTTCGAGGGGATATTCCATGTCGCCGCGCGCGAGGGCGTGAACACCTTTAACGAGGGAGGCGAGGGGGCGCGTGACGGTGTCGGAGATGAGGAAGATGAGCACGGCGCCAGCAATGATGGCCATGAGGCCCAGGCCGAGGAGCAGATGATTGAGGCTCTGAAGGTACGCGTCGGCTTCCCTGTGGGACTTCAGAACGATGATGTCCGCAACGGGCTGCAGGCCCGGGGCGAGATCGACAGAGCTGGCGTGAAAACGCTCGCTGCCCAAAACCAGCTCGGTGGGAACAAATTGGTCAGGAAAGCCCCGGGAGAATTCGGCTTCCTGAAACAGGGGAAGCGTGCTGACGGCAACTTTGCCGGCCTCGCGGAAAATGATGTCGCTGGAGGTAATGCGTGCGAGATCGGCGGCGGCCCGTTCGCTCACTAGCCGGCCGACGACGACAAAGCCGAGGAGATTTTTGCGGGAGTTGGTGTCGTAAAAAGGTTGCAGAACAACCTGATAGAGGCTTGTGCCGCTAAACCACCAACTGGAACTTTCTCTGCGAGTGATCGACCGCGAAACCATTTCCTGGGCGGCGGCGATGCTGAGGGAAGAGGTGGTCGAATGAAGGGCGACGATTCTGGCGCTCTTGTCGACGAGAACGAAAAGATTACAGTCGTCGGATTGCCAAGGGTCTTCGCTGGCGTCTTTGATGGCGGTGGGATCGCCGTTGCGCATGTAGGCCAGGGAGGCGAGCAGATCCGCTTTGCGACTGAGGGAGGTTTTCTGTTGGCGGTGGACAGCCTGGATGGTGAGGGTGGCGTTTCGCGAGTCGAGTTCGATCTGGTGCTCGACCTGCGCTTGAGCGTTGCGGCGGACGACGAGAAGAGTGAGGCTGGTGAGCGCAGCGGTGAGGAAGATAAAGGAGAAGAGGAGCTTAGTGCGCAGGCGCAGGTTGGCTGGCACGTGTCGTAATAGGTCTGCGACAGAGCGGCTGGGCACGAGCCGGGTGCGAATCTCGGTGTACGTCACAGGGCAAGTAGATTACGGAAGGAGGCGGGGAGGCAAAATGGGACAGAAGTACCGTTTGGGGAGTACCAGGAGTAACTGGAGTGCAAAAGGGTAAATAGCTAATTTATTGGTGTTAAAGGGGTTGAGTGGCTGGCATTTCGGCGGGTGGCGGGGAGTGCGGCTGCGGGTTCGGAGCGTGGAAAGAATATGCGGTTCGATCTGATCGAGGCGCCTGACGGCATTCGGCCGCCATCGTACATGATTTGAGGGGCGGGTTGTGAGTGACAGTAGGCCGGTCGTTAAAAGGGGATGTCGCCTGCACTGAAGAGGAGGGGACTTAACGCAGAGAACGCAGAGCAAGCGCGCTGCTCTGGAGCGAGACCCTGAGTCAAATGGGGGCTCAGGAAATGAAAAACCCCGCCCGATATCCGGGCGGGGTTTTAAGGTTGAGGGTGATGGGTAGATCGGTTTAAGCGGTCAGAAGACGGCGCCCGGAGAGCGCGGCCAAAGCGAGCAAACCAGCGCCGAGCAGCAGGAAGGAGCTCGGTTCTGGAACGTTCGTGGTTGTCACAATGCCGGACTCTGTGAAGGGCACTGCCCATGCTTCTGGCGTTCCTTGCGATCCCGCCGTCGGGTTTACGCCGATTGCAGCGACGTAGGAACCGACAGGAAGACTACCAGTGAAGTCGAGCAGATCGTTTGGCGCAAACAGGGTGGTGCCAATCAACCAGGTGGTTACGTCGTATCCGGTGATGGTGTCACCGAACAGTGGAGCGCCGCCGTTCTGTAAGCTAGTGTTGACGCAACCGTTGCCACCGGTGGTACCGATGTCGCACGCCAACATATTCCCAAACTGGAAGGAGTTATTGGCGAATGGACCGAGGCCAATAAAAGCGTACAGATCGCCGGAGGTCATTGTCCCCCAGTCATGTTGGCCACCAACGGATACAGTTGAGGTTGTTCCACCTGGGTAAGGTGCATACATTGTGGCAGTGCCGCCCACTGTGGGTGAGTTGGTAGAGCCCGTGTAAATCGGCGAGGCAATAATGAGGTAAAACGGATCGCCGATCGGGGCCTGGCTGGAATGGGTGTTCGGATTGTAGTAGATGTCGAAACCTGTAGCACTGATGGTATTCGGGTCGCCGTTGCAACCCAGGGGGCAACTCGTGCCGGCCCCGGTTCCAACGTGGAGATCCGCCGGGTCCAAGAGCTGGGCCGAAGCGTTCCCTCCGAATGCCAGTGCCAAAAACAAGAGGCTCAAAATCGGAAATAGCACTTTACGCAAAATTTCACTCTCCGTGTGGGGACACAATTACATTCAGTGGGAGTATTGCAATCGCACGACCATCCGGCAGATTCCTGCCGTTCGAGCCCCTTTTACTTAACCATTTGGTTTCAGTAAGATAGGGAATTCGAGGACTCTCATAAGAGCACGCACACACCCACAATGGATAGCTTGAGAGATATATTGCATATCCTTGGCCGGATTTAATTAAAAAAGTGCGCAAGTGTGTTGTGACAACTTGAGGGTTGGCTAGTTGAGCTATCCTCAGACGTCTGCTCGCGGGAGTTGACTGGAGCGGGGGTCTCGGACAGAATTTGCCGCGAAGAAGATTAAGGAAAACAAACATGATCGTTACGACGGAATACTCGGAGATTGAGCTGGCGGGTTCACCGATGCGGACGTTTGTGGCGGCGCCGAAGGCGGAAGGCGAATATCCGGGGATCTGGTGCTATTCGGATATTTTTCAGCTGACGCCGCCGATGTTGCGGACTTGCGTGCGGCTGGCGGGTTATGGATTTGTGGTGGCGGCGCCGGAGATTTACCGGCGGATTGAACCGCCGGGAACGGTGATTGCGCTTGACGATGCGGGACGCATGCGCGGGCAAGAGGATGCGGCGAAGACTCCGGTGGCGGATTTTGATGCGGATTGCCGGGCGGGGTTGGACTGGCTGGGGAAACATCCGAAGGTGGCGCGCGGGAAAATTGGCGCGGTGGGATTTTGTATTGGCGGGCATCTGGCGTTTCGGGCTGCGTTTCAGCCGGATGTACGGGCGACAGTTTGTTATTACGGGACGGGAATTCATGACGGGAAGTTGGGGAAGGACGCGGATGCTGGGTCGCTCGGGCGGGCGAAGGAAATTCGCGGGGAGTTGCTGATGATTTTTGGGACGAAGGATCCGCATGTGCCAGAGGCGGGGCGAGAGACGATTGAGGCTGGGCTGCGGAAGAGCGGGGCGCGGCACCGGACGCTTTTGTATCCGGCGGAACATGCGTTCACTCGGGATGAGGGGCCGCGGTTTGATCCGGAGGCTACGGACCAGGCGTTTGCGGAGATGATTGGGTTGTTTCGGAAAGTTTTCCAGGGATAAACGAAGTTGAGAATGATGCCGCTTTGGGGTGGGTGGGGATTGGTGTGTTTTGCTAGGGAACGGCCCGCCACCCTTCCTCTGTCAGGGCAAGCGCTCGGTGGGCCGCACAAACTAATGCGGTTATAGCCGAGGTCGAATCCAGGGCGAAGATTTTCGGGGGAGGGTGTCGAATTTGGGGAGGTGTGTTCGACTAAGTTGTAGAAGGGCAGAATTAGCGGGACTGAGGAGAAGTTTTATGAGGAAGAAGATTTATCGGGCGGTGGTTGCGGCGGTTCTGGTGGGAGCGGTTTTGTTTAGTCCGTTGCTGTGTGGGAAGACGTGTCTGGAAGCGCGCGGGGGGAAGCAGAGCGAAGCGGCAGAAGTGGTGGCGCCTGCAGCGGAGTTGGCGGGAGAGTTTGCGAAGAGTGCGGTGGTTGGGTGTGTGCTGACGCACGTTGTTTTGAGTATTGATGTGAATGGGTGGACGGATGTTTTAAATGATGGGAATTGGCTTTGGGTTGGGGTTGAGGCGGTGGAGTTGGTCCGAGGAGTCTTGCGAGAGGGATTGTTGCGGATGTAGGAAGAGAAAAGCGCACAGCCAGGAATCATCCCGCAAAAACAGCGGGATGGGGCGGCGGTGGCTGTGCCACAAGGCAATGAAGAGCAGCCCGTGCGCCGCACCGGACGGGGCCACTTGAAAGTGGCCACTACGCGTTAGTGGGTTAGGCCGCGGGTGCGGGTTGGGATGGGTGGGGTGTCGGAGGACTCGAAGCTGGTTGGGCCGGGATGCTGGACGTGGAATTCGGGATGGCTTTCGAGGAGGCGGACGCAGCGGTTCCAGCGGAGGATGCTGTCGTCGTTGCCGATGGGGCGGATTTTTTCGGCTTCGGCGAAACAGTGGAGGGCTTCTTCGATGAGGGGCAGAAGAATGTGGGCGGCGCATCCGGTGCGGAGTTGGGCTTTGGCGCGGCGCTCGAGGAACAGGCCGGTGTAATAGAAACGCTCATAGGGATCGCGCAAGGACTGGAAAATGGAGCGGCATTCTTCGTAGCGATCACTAGCGATGCCGAGGAATTGATCGGTGATGGAGAGGCCGAGCATGCGGCGAGCGAGTTGCTGCTCGGGTTCGATGGCGAGGATGTCGCGGCAGATGGATTCGGCTTCCTCGGGCTCGTTGAGGTAGCGGTAGAGCTCGACCTTGGCGATGGCTTCGGCGATGCCTGCTTTGGAGATGGACTTCAGTTGGTGTTGCATGGCGCCTCGCTTACTGGGCCGTGACAGCCCTCAGCATATTGAAAGAGCTTGTTCCTTCAAACAAAATTCCACAACAAGTAGCCGGCGATGACGGTGCCCAAAACTGCGCCGCCGTAGCAGCAGACAGCGATGACTTCGTTCAAGTGCTTGATTTGCAGGCCGTCGTAAAGGGTGTAGCGAATACGATGCGCTGCGTGGAAGAGCGGCAGGGAACAGAGAACGAAGAGGTAGAGACGCACGATTGGAAACGCCAGGAAAGCGGTGGTGCTTGTGTAGTCGGTGGCAGTGGTCCAGCCGAGAGGACCGGCAATTCCCAGGATGAAGAGATGCACGGGGATGAAGAAGGCGGCGACGACACCGCCGGCGCTGAAGAGGATCCAGAGGAGCGGTTCGATGCGAAGTTTGGTTGGCTGAGCGTCCATTTAGCTCTTATATCCTCCGCGAACCTATCTCGTAAGTGGGATTCGGATGATCCAAGAGTATCCTCAGGGGCTAAAGCCCAATTTTTCCCGACTCCAATGTCGGAGCTAAAGCTCCGACCCCCAAAACCCATTTATGAGATGACTTCCAGTGTTCTTTCCTTTTATCCTCGCAAGAGAAGCCAGGCGATGACCGCGGAAATCACCAGCCAGGCGGCGAAATTGGGGCCGGAAATCAGAAAGCCGGGGACTCTTTTCCCACCGACGCGAATGGCCATGGCGCGGGCGGAGAGATTGAACCAGGTGATGGAATGAAAGACAACGAAGAAAAAGCTGACGACGTTTAACGCGAGGACGAGGGGATTTTTCAGGAAGTTTTGAAATTTGTCGTAGGCTTCGGGGCCCTGGGACACTGCATAAATTTGCAGAAGCGTGAGCACGACGAACCACGCGATGAAGACGCTGCTGATTTCCCTCAAGACGAAGCGGAGATATTCCCATCGCTGGAGCCACCAGTAGGTGGAGACGCGCTTGCGATACCAGCGCGGGTGATTGAGCGTGTAGGGAGGAGCGGCGGCCGCGGATTTCATTTTCCACCCCAGGGCATGACGACGGATTTGACCCAGTCGAGCGCGGCGGTGAGTTTGTATTGCTGAATGGCGCCGGCGGGATCGACGTGTTTGGGACAGACGCGGGTGCATTCGCCGACGAAGGTGCAGCCCCAGATGGCGTCGTGCTGGGAGAGAACGGGCAAGCGATCATTGGCGCCTTGATCGCGGGAATCGAGATTGTAGCGCTGGGCGAGGGCGATGGCGGCGGGGCCGGAGAAGAGCGGATCGAGGCCGTAGACGGGGCACGCGGCGTAACAGAGCATGCAGTTGATGCACATGCTGAACTGTTTGTAGGCTTCGAGCTCTGCGGGAGTTTGCAGGTATTCGCCTTCGGAGACGGGCTTTTCTTCCTTGCGGATGAGCCAGGGTTTCATGCGCTGGAGTTTGCGCATGAAGTCGTTCATGGCGATGACTAGATCGCGGACGACGGGAAAATTGCGGAGCGGCTCGACGCGGATGGGCGAGGGCGCGTAGTCGGCGAGGAACGTGGCGCAGGTTAATTTCGGCTCGCCGTTGACCAACATACCGCAACTGCCGCATATGCCCATGCGGCAGGACCAGCGATAGGTGAGGGAGCCGTCCTGCTTGTCCTTAATATAGTTGAGCGCGTCGAGGACGACCCAATCGCGGCGAAAGGGAACTTCGAAGCCTTGGAAATGCGGAGCGGCGTCGGTCTCTGGAGAATAGCGCGAGACTTCGAGTTTGATGGTGTCGGCCATAGTGTCCTAACTCGCGCTGGCTTTCTGCGCTGGCTGTCCGTAAACGCGTTCGCCGGGAGGCCACCGCGTGATCCTGACGGGGAGATACTCAACGCGGGGGCGTCCGTCGGCGGCGCGGAAGACCAGTGAGTGTGCGAGGAATTTTTCGTCGTTGCGCTTGGGGAAGTCGGTGCGCTGGTGGGCGCCGCGGGACTCGGTGCGCAGGAGCGCGGACTGGACCATGGATTCGGCGACGTCGAGCATGAAGGAGAGTTCGAGGGCGGCGACGAGATCGGTGTTGAAGGTGAGGGAGTGATCGTCGAGGGCGAGGTTGTCGGAGCGCTCTTGGAGCTGGCGAAGAGTTTTCGCACCGGCTGCGAGAGAGGATTCGGTGCGGTAGATTCCGGCGCTGGTTTCCATGGTCGTCTGCATTTCTTCGCGGAGGGTGGAGGTGCGCTCGCGGCCGGTGGTGTTGCGGAGATATTGGTTTTCGATGCGGCGCTGTTCGTCGAAGGCTTGCGCGAGGACGGCATTGGAGATGGGCTTTGCGGAAGAGGCGAATTCCGCGGCGGCTTTTCCTGCGCGCGCGCCGAAGACGAGGAGTTCGGGAAGGGAATTGGAGCCGAGACGATTTGCACCGTTGATGCTGACGCAGGCGACTTCACCGGCGGCGAAGAGACCGGGAAGCGGAGTGGCGCCGTTGATGTCGGTGCTGACGCCTCCCATCATGTAGTGAATTACCGGGCGGACGGGAATGAGTTCGTGGACGGGATCGACGTTTTGATATTTGGTGCAGAGCTCGCGGACGAAGGGGAGGTTTGCGTTGATCAATTTTTCGCCGAGATGGCGGAGATCGAGATGGACTACGGGGCCGTAGGGGCCGTCGATGGTGCGGCCTTTTTCCTGTTCTTTGACGAAGGCTTGCGAGAGGCGATCGCGCGGGCCTAATTCCATTGAGCGGAGAACGGGCTTGGCTGTGGGAGTGCCGAGATTGTAGTCCTGCAAATAGCGGTAGCCGTCTTTGTTGACGAGATAGCCGCCTTCGGCGCGGGCGGCTTCAGTGATGAGGATGCCGGTGAAGGGCAGGCCGGTGGGGTGATACTGGATGAATTCCATGTCCTTCAGAGGAGCGCCGGCACGATAGGCGAGGCCCATGCCGTCGCCGGTCTTGATGCTGGCGTTGGTGGTGAAGGGAAAAACGCGGCCGCAGCCGCCGGCGCAGAGAATGACGGACTTGGCGGTGATGGCTTGAATTTTGCCGGACATGAGTTCGATGGCGACCACGCCCTGGACGCGGCCATCGTCGACGAGGAGTTTGGTGACGAACCATTCGTCGTAGCGAAAGATGGCGTTGTATTTCATGGTGGTTTGAAAAAGAGTGTGCAGCATGTGGAAGCCGGTTTTGTCGGCGGCGAACCAGGTGCGCATCTTTTTCATTCCACCGAAGGGGCGGACGGCGATGTGGCCGTCGTCCTGGCGGCTCCAGGGGCAGCCCCAGTGCTCGAGTTGGAGAAGTTCCTGGGGGGATTCTTTTACGAAGGCTTCGACGGCGTCTTGATCGCAGAGCCAGTCGCCGCCGGAGATGGTGTCGTAGGCGTGCTCGTCGAGAGAGTCGTCGGATTTGATGACGCCGGCGGCGCCGCCTTCGGCGGAGACGGTGTGACTCCGCATGGGATAGACCTTGGAGACGACGGCGACTTTCAGGTTGGGATTAATTTCGGATACAGCAATGGCGGCGCGGAGGCCAGCACCACCACCTCCGACCAAGAGAACGTCGTGGGTCGTAACGTCCATAAGGACAACCCCGAACTCTCTGGGCGGCTGGCAAAGGGAACCGGCCGCGGCTAAACAGGCGCCAATGTACTTTTCAACTGGGGAGAAGTCAAGAGAGGGGAATGGCGGGGGCGGAAAGTTTCCGATTTGCGTGGTGGTCTCAATGGGTCGACGCAACACCAGCTCGAAGTGTATTTGAAGGAGTCTCAATAGCTAAAGTCGTTCGCGAGCGTTGATTCAAAGGAAACACTACC
>JGI12635J15846_10000195_pt1 | contig 47222 bp, 40 predicted proteins | sample BlaSpr_A8_OM2_M2_FD_15846 | JGI IMG/M metagenome (IMG submission 15846)
AAGCCATTCGGCGTTGGTCAGCTGCGACGCCAGATCATCGGTCTTGTGAAGCGCGAGATCGGCGGTCGCGGTCTTGTCGGCGGCGACCGCGACCGCAGCGGATTGATCGAGGTCGTAACCGGTCGCGCGGATGCGCAGGGAATACTGGCCGGGCTCGAGACGGCCGGCCGGGAAACTGTAGCGGCCGTCCTTGTCGCTGACGACCGTCACGGTGACGGTCGAACCATCCTTCCTGGCGCTGACCAGCACGCCTTCCAGCGGCTCAGGGCCGGCGGTGACCTTGCCGGTCAGCGCGGGCCCGGTCTGCGCCGCCACATGGCCCGCGCCGGCCAGTAACGCAGTGCACAAAAGCAGACTGACGCTCGCAAAGACCGAACGGCGCGGCATGGCCATCTCCCTGATCTTGTTCTTTGTTGTTTTCAGCGGCGAGTTTAGAGGGCAGATTTCCCCCGCACTAGGGCTTGCGGCGCGGAGCCGCTCTGCACGCCCTGATGTTGCGCGATCGCAAACCGGCGGCGTGACCGCCGGGCCAATTTGAGCGGGGGGAACAATTGAGTATCGACCAAGCGAGAGACCGCGCGGGCGCGCCTGCCATGTTTGCCGCCTTATTCAGCAGTCCCGCGGTGGACGCGGCCTATGCCCGCTACGGGATATTCCTGTTGCGCGCAGCCGTCGGGATCGACTGGATCGTGCACGCGTTCCTGAAGACCTGGCGCGGCATGTATACCCATGAGGCGCTGCTGGCGAAGAACGGCATCACGCCCTTATTGGCATGGCCGACCTTCAGCGTCGAGCTGATCGGCGGCTGCGCCATCCTGCTCGGCTGGTACACAAGGCAGTGGGCGGCGTTCCTCCTGATCTTTCTCGCGGTGGTGGTCTGGATCAAATGGCCGGTCGGCTGGCTCTATTCCAACCCCGGCGGCGGTTTCGAATATCCGCTGTTCTGGCTGGTCGCGCAGGCGGCGCTGGTGCTCGCCGGCAGCGGCGCGTTCGCGCTGCAGGCCGGGCGAGGTAACTAACGCAGAGCGGCGGCGATGTTGCCGCCGTCGACGGTGGTGATGTCGGCGGTGGTCTTCAGCGCCAGCGCCTGCGCCAGAAACGCCTGCGCGACATCCTCGGGCTCCACTTCCCGTCCCAGCAGATTGCCGCGCATATAGGTCTCTTCGCTGACGCCGCGCATCTTCGAGCGCTGTGCGATCATGTCTTCGGTCAGCAGGCCGGAACGAATCCGGTCGGCATTGACGGCGTTGGCGCGGATGCCCTCGCCGCCGTGATCGAGCGCGTATTGCCGGACCAGGAACAAGGTCGCCGCCTTCGGCAGGCCGTAGGGGCCGAAATCCGGTCCCGGATTGACCGCCTGTTTCGACACATTGAACAACAGGCAACCGCCGGTGCCCTGCGCCTGCATGATCTTCACCGCCGCCTGCGCCACGCGCTGGTGGCCGTAAAAATTCAACTCAAAACTCTCGCGCAGCACCGCCTCATCGACTTCGCCGATCCGGCCCTGCCAGGCCGCGCCGGCATTCGAGATGGCGATGTCGACGCCGCCGAACGCCGCCGAGACCGCAGCGAACGCAGCCCTGACCGAGGCGGCATCGGTGACATCGCAGCGGATGCCCAGCGCCGCGCCGCCGATCGCCTTGGCCTTGGTCCGCGCGGCGGCCTCGTCGACATCGAGTAGCGCCACTTCGGCGCCGGCCGCCGCAAAGGCTTTCGCCGTGGCAAACCCGATCGCGCCGGCAGCACCCGTGATGACGGCGATCTGTCCCGCCAGCGGCAATTCCTTGGCGCCACCAAGCTTGGCCTGTTCCAGCGACCAGTATTCGACGTCGAACAGGTCGGCCTCCGGCAGCGGATCGAAACGGCCGACGGCTTCGGCGTCGGTGATGGTGGCTACCGCCGCCTCCGCGAGATCGGCGGCGATCTTTGCGTCCTTCTTGCTGCGGCCGAGGCCGAACAGGCCGACACCCGGCACCAGCACCACCCGCGGCGCGGGATCGAGCATGGTCTTGACGCCGCCGACCCGCGCATTATTGCGGACGAAATAATCCTGGTAGCGCTCGCCATAGGACACGACAGCCTCGCGCACCTGCTTTCTGAAGCCTGCGAGATTTCCCGCCTCGGGCGTGGCGACTACCAGCGGCTTGTTCTTGATGCGGATGTTGTGGTCCGGCGTCACCACGCCGGCCTGGCCGTAACGCGCGACGTCAGCACCATTGACAAAATTCATCACCGCATCACCGCCGCGGAAATCGAGCACAACCCGTTTCCAGGCGCCGTCGGCCTTGGCGTCCTGCAAGCCGCAGGCGCCGCGGATGATCGGCGCGACATCGGCGACCCGCGCCGGATGCGCCGGCAGTTTCGTGCCGACAAAAGCCGGCTTGCGCTGCACCGCGAGCCGCTGCTCGGCCAGCGTCACCAGCGCGATCATGCGCTCATAGGCCTGCCGCGCATCCCCGCCAAAGCTGAAGATGCCGTGCTTGACCAGGATCAGGCCTTCGACCGACGCATCGGCGTCGAACACTTCCGCCGCGGCCTTCGCCAGTCCAAAACCCGGCATGATGTAGGGCACATAGCCGACGCGGGCGCCAAAAACCTCGCGGCACAGTGCCTCGCCGTCGGGCTGATCGGTGAGCGCGAGCACCGCGGTGGAATGGGTGTGGTCGACGAATTTGTGCGGAATGAAGGCGTGCAGCAGCGCCTCGACGGACGGATTGGGCGATCCCGGATCGATCAGGTTGGCGCGCTGCAGCCGCACCATCTCCTCGTCGGAAAGCGATTTCCGCGCCCGCAGTTTCAACAGCGGCGCCAGCCGTACCGCCGGCAGGCCGGCGGGCTCGATGGTGCCCATGTCCCAGCCGGAGCCCTTGACGCAGAGCACCTCGGTCTCGTCGCCGTTGAGATCGGCCAGCTTCGTCTTCACCGAGGTATTGCCGCCGCCGTGCAGCACCAGGCGCGGATCCTGACCGAGCAGACGCGTGGTATAGACCCGCAACGCCACATCGCGGCCGAGATTTTCGTAGCGGCTCACGGCCGCTTCGGCGTCGCCATCGCTCCAAGCGCTCTGCATCGGCACTCTCTTCCCCTATTCGGCCGCGGCCGCGATCCGCTCCGGAAACGCGGCGGCAAGCGACGCGCGATCCGGTTTGAGCACGCCGCGCTCGGTGATCAATCCCGTCACCAGCCGCGCCGGCGTGACGTCAAAGCCGTAATTCGCAACCGGCGATCCCACCGGCACGATCCGGATGGTTTCGATCCGTCCGTCGGCGGTCAGGCCGGTCATGTCGGTGACTTCCTCAGCACCGCGCTGCTCGATCGGAATTTCCCTCAAGCCATCGTCGACGCTGAAGTCGATGGTCGGCGACGGCAGCGCCACATAGAACGGCACGCCATTGTCATGCGCGGCGAGCGCTTTCAGATAGGTGCCGATCTTGTTGCAGACATCACCGCTCGCCGTCACCCGGTCGGTGCCGACGATGACGAGATCGACCATGCCGTGCTGCATCAGATGGCCGCCGGTGTTGTCGGGGATCACGGTGTGCGCGACGCCGTGATGGCCGAGCTCCCAGGCGGTGAGCGAAGCACCCTGATTGCGCGGGCGGGTTTCGTCGACCCAGACATGAACGGGATGGCCGCGGTCATGCGCCAGATAGATCGGCGCGGTCGCGGTACCCCAATCGACGGTGGCGAGCCAGCCGGCGTTGCAATGAGTCAGCACATTGACGCGCTCGCCTGGCGGCTTTTTCGCCAGGATCGCCTCGATCAGCGCAAGACCGTTTTCGCCGATGCCCCGGTTGATGGCGACATCTTCCTCGGCGATCTCGGCCGCGCGCGAATAGGCCGCGGCCGCGCGGTCCGGCGGCGACAACGGCCGCAGCATCGCGCGCATTTCCTCCAGCGCCCATTTCAGGTTGATCGCGGTCGGCCGCGTTGCGATCAGCATGTTGTAGGCGCGATCGATCGCGGCATCGGAAGCGTCCCCCCGCATCGCCAGCGCCATGCCATAGGCCGCCGTCGCGCCGATCAGCGGCGCGCCGCGCACCAGCATCGAGCGGATCGCATCGGCTGCGGCGTCTGCGGTCGCAAGCTCCGCGATGACAAAATGGTGCGGCAGCCGCCGCTGGTCGATCGCACTGACGGTGATGCCGTCGGGCTCGAGCCAGATGCTGCGGATATGCCTGCCGTCGACCTTCATGACACTCCCATTGAGACCTTATAGCATTTCCGGTTCGGTGATTTCATCCTTCGAGACGCATCGCTTCGCGATGCTCCTCAGGATGAGGTCTTAGACCCTCATGGTGAGGAGCCCGCCATAGCCCGCAAGGGCGAAGGCGCGGCGTCTCGAACCATGTGGCCCGTTACGCCCGCAAGATCCTTCCAGCCACTGCATCGAGCTTCTTCAACAGCTCCGGATCGCGTGCTTCCGGAGCGGTGATGATCGCGGTATCGAGCGCGCGGTCCGATCCGACGGGGCACGGCTCGTGCTCCCTCGGAAAATCCTTGGCCAGCCGCGCGACCAGGTTTTTCGCTTTGTCGGCGTTGGTGGTCAGCACCCGGATGATGTCCTGCACCGTGACGGCGTCGTGGTCCGGATGCCAGCAATCGAAATCGGTCACCATGGCGACGGTGGCGTAGCAGATTTCGGCCTCGCGGGCGAGTTTGGCTTCGGGCATATTGGTCATCCCGATCACCGAATAGCCGAGGCCTTTATAGGTCATGCTCTCGGCGTAGCTGGAGAATTGCGGCCCCTCCATGCAGACATAGGTGCCGCCGCGCGCGATCGCGATGCCTTCGGCCTCGGCGGCGGTGGCCAGATGGATGCGCAGCCGCGGCGACACCGGATGCGCCATCGAGACATGAGCGACGCAGCCTCTGCCGAAGAACGAACTTTCGCGCTTGTGAGTGCGGTCGACGAACTGGTCGACCAGCACGAAGGTGCCGGGCGGCAATTCCTCCTTGAAGGAGCCGCAGGCCGACAGCGAGATCAGGTCGGTGACCCCTGCCCGTTTCAGCACGTCGATATTGGCGCGGTAATTGATGTCCGAGGGCGACAGCCGGTGACCCCTGTCGTGGCGCGGCAGGAACACGATGGGCAGGCCGGCGATAGAGCTGCGGCGAACCGGCGCCGAAGGTTCGCCCCATGGGCTCGCAATCGCCTCCTCGCGCGCATTTTCCAGCCCCGGCAGGTCGTAGATGCCGGAGCCGCCGATAATGCCAAGGATCGCCTTCGTCATGCCGTCTCCATGCCCCGTCCTCAGCGTCGTCCCTGCGAAAGCAGGGACCCATATCCATCGATCCAAGTTTTACGAAAGCCGGAGCGCCAGCTTGGTATCATCGCAAACGCCGGGGTTATGGGTCCCTGCTTTCGCAGGGACGACGTTGCGGCGGCCTTATCCTACATCTCGACCATATCAAAATCGCTTTTGGCGGTGCCGCATTCCGGACAGACCCAGTCGTCGGGGATGTCGGTCCATCGCGTGCCCGGCGCCAGCCCTTCATCGGGCGCGCCTTTTTCCTCGTCATAGATATAGCCGCAGGTCCGGCACTGCCAGGATTTGTAGGGCTCGGTGCTCATCGGGATGTTCCGTCCGGCAGGAAAACTTTGACCGCTGGGGCCGGTTCAGGGCAGCTGCGAAACTATCTCATTTACCGGATGCATGGCAACAAACCGCCGGCCGGCCGTCGATTTGGCTTGCAGCCTGAAAGCCCGACCACTTAGGATCGAAAGCTGGCGTCGGGTTCAGGGGTCTGCCACGGTTACCAAGTCACTCAACGAGATCTGTGCGTGGATCGATGCGACGGCGCTGAGCCAGGCCATTCAGGTGACGAACTGGGTGGTGCCGACGGTGCAGACCATCCACATCCTGGCCATCGCCGTTGTCGTCAGTTCGGTGCTGATGATCGACCTTCGCCTGATCGGCCTGTTCTGGGCGGACCGTCCGCTGAACCAGGTGTCGTCGCGGTTCCTGCCGCTGGTCTGGTGGCCCCTGCTCGTTCTGCTCGCGACCGGCGCCATCATGATCATCGCCGAGCCGGCGCGCTCGCTCAAGAATCCGGCATTCCAGCTCAAGATGTCGGTGCTGCTGGCGGCGCTCGTCGTCACCGGGCTGTTCCAGTACCTGCAGCGCCGCAATGCGGCGTTCGGGGATTTGCGCTCCGGCTCACGCGCCGCCGCGGCCGCGGTGGCAATCGTCTCGATACTGCTGTGGTCCGCGATCGTCTTCGCCGGGCGGTGGATCGCCTATTATGCCTGACCGGACCGGACTGATCCGCAGCGAGTCGCATTTTCTTCACAGGGAATTTTGCAGTGGACGTTGATCGCGCGCTGGGGTGGCTGCAGGCGACCCCGGTCGCCACCACGATCAGCGAAAACGAAGCGCTTTTTCCGTGGATCGAATCGATTCACGTCCTGGCGATCGTGCTGGTGGTCGGAACCATCTCGATCGTCGATCTCAGGCTGCTGGGTGTCGCATCGCTCGATCGCCCGGTCCGCCGCCTGATGGGCGACGTGCTGCCCTTGACCTGGGGTGCGTTCGCGGTCGCCGCCATCACCGGCTCGCTGATGTTCTCCTCGGACGCCGTGCACTACGCGCACAACTTCTTCTTCCGCGGCAAGCTGATCCTGCTCGTGCTCGCCGGCATCAACATGGCGGTGTTTCACCTCGTCGGCATCGGCGATGTCGCGCGCTGGGGCGAAACCGGCACGACCCCGGTCGCGGCCAAGACCGCGGCGGCCGTTTCGCTTCTGACATGGATCGCTGTGGTCGCGTTTGGCCGCGGGATCGGCTTCACGATGCACTGACTTCACAAGGCACCAAGTTGACGCTACGCTACTTTGTACGTGTTGGGCCGCATGGTTTGCCGGAGAAATGCCCGTGAAATTCAGCCCGTTTTTCCACTTCGTTGCCGTTCCGCTTGCCCTGGTTGCGGCGGTCTCGATCGCATCCGCCGAGGCGCCCAATAAAGCGCCGACGGTCATCAATCCACCGCCGACCGCGCAGGATTGGGCGGACCTCGCCAAACTTCCGGACTGGAGCGGCGTCTGGAATCCGAAGATCAGCGACCAGGACGTGCAGGTCAAAACCAATCCGCCGCCGTGGAATGAAACCGCCGCCAAGAAAATCGAGTTCATGTTCGCCGAGGAGAAGGCCGGCCGGCCCCGCCTGATCTTTTCCTATTGTCTTCCCGAGGCGCATCCGTCCTGGATGCTGGTTACCCACAACGCCTTGGAAATCCTGTTCACGCCGGGCCGCGTGACCATGCTCGGCGAGTCCGACGGCAACCGGATCCGCCGCATCTATACCGACGGCCGCGGACACCCGGAAATTTCGGACCCGACCTTTCACGGTCATTCGATCGGGCATTGGGAAGACGACACGTTGGTCGTCGATACCGTGGACATCGTTCCACAGGCGCCGCTCGCGATCAGCGAGGCCGCGGGCCTGCCCAACAATGGCGACATGCATGTGATCGAACGTATCCACCTCGAAGGCAAGGATATCCTGCACGACGATCTCGAGATCATCGCGCCGAAGATTCTGACAAAACCCTGGAAGACGACGCGAATCTTCTTCCGCCAGCGCGCGCGGAAATTCGACATCGTTGAGGGCGTCTGCGAGACCGGCGACCTGGCAGAACGGGTCAACGCCGAAGGCGACAGCGTCTTCGTCCCGGTGGAAAAATCCATCTGGGGCCATACCCTCGCCGTTCCGGCGAAATAATTGACAAATAAGAACCACAAGGAGAGTCCCTTGCGAAACCTCATCAAATCAATCGGCGCGCTTGCCGCGCTTGGCATGCTCGCGTTGGGAGTTTCCTCAGTCGCGGCACACCATTCCTCGACCATGTTCGATCATTCCAAGTCCGTCACCATCAAGGGCACCGTGGTGGAATTGCGCTGGGTCAACCCGCACGTCACCCTCACCATCAACGGCTCGCTCAGCGATGATGAGGCGCCGTCCGAATGGCTGTTGGAAATGACCAGTCCCGGCAATCTGGTGCGCGCCGGCGGATGGCGCCGCGACGCGGTGAAACCGGGCGACAAGGTCGAGATCGTGTTCAGTCCGCTGCGCGATCCCGACAANAAGGGCGGNGCGCTGAAAAAGCTCACCGTGCTTGCAACGGGCGAAGTCTTTACCGCCAACATCCGCGAGCAGGAGAAGCCNGGACTCGAATAGGGTTTTTGCGCGTTGCGTTTCCACACCCGATTTTCCAGCGCTGTGGCCGCGGCTGCGATCGCGGCATTGACGTTCGGCATGGCGGCNGAGCCGGCGCGCGNTCAGGAGCTGCCGGCCGCCAAGGATACGATCTTCGCCCGCAAGATCCTGATGGGCGCCATCGACATGAACATGGACGAGATCGAGACNATGCTGGCGCCGGAAGGCAAGCTCGAACTGGCGGAGGGACAGGAGCATGCCGAAACCATTTCGACCATGCTGATGGCGTTTCCGCACATGTTCCCGCCCGNCACCAATCAATGGAAGGCAGGCGCCGAGCGCGATCCCGCCACCGACACTTTTGCTTCGCCCGAGNTGTGGAAGAACTTTGCCGATTTCTACGCGCGCGCCANCGAAGCCTCGAANCTCGCCTGGAGCGCCAGCCGCGCCAGGCGGCCCGANGAGTTCAGGACCTTCATCGNGCAACTGCGCGCACGCTGCAACGGCTGTCATGCCTTGAATTTGAAGACTGATTGAGCTGCGGGATCACCGCGCAACGACGCAGCCGTTAACACCATCGCGTGCGGGAATGCCGGGTTTTCCGGTGGACTCGTGGTGACTAACTCGTGTGCTTTCTACATTTTGCGCGCGAGGCTGCGGGTGCATTGGGCGCCCGGCATTCCCCACGCCCTTTAGGGGGCGGTGATTGATGCATGACCCGGGCAAAGCGCGCCGCGGGAATGCGGACGCATGTCCCAAATTGTCATCACCCGCGAAAGCGGGTGATCCAGTATTCCAGAGACGCCGATGCTAGAATCGAAAAGCCGCGGCGTACTGGATACCCCGCTTTCGCCGGGTATGACGACTTGTGGGGTTGCGAGCGCGCCCCTCGTCGTCCCTGCGGACCGGGACGACACCAAATGAAGGCCTTAAGCCGCCTGCTCGGGCTGCAATTGGCTGACGATCATCCGCTGCAGCGTGTTGACCGACTGGAAATTCTCGGGCGTGATCTGATCTTGCGGAATCGTGAAATCGAATTCCGCCTCGACCGACAGCATCAGGTTGACCATGTCCATCGACGTCAGCCCGACATCCACCAGCTTCGAGTCCGGCAAAACCTCGGCAGCGATGGCNTTCTGTTTCAGGATCGCCCTGACGAGGCCAAGAATGCGGTCGGAAACGTCGGCGTCATGGGCTTGCATTTCATACCCTTCCATCATCGTCGCGGCGCGACCTGCGCCTCGCCCGAGTCCTGCGACCGGCGAAAATCGGCCATTGCAGTGGATATCTATAAATCCGCCAAATCTTGAAAAACAGTGGCTCTCGTTTGATGCGGTTAATTACTTCAATCTTAACGCTAACGGAACTGGCAGGAATCCTGCGATTCAAGCAACCGCGAGTTAACTTACAACGCTGAAATGAAAACCGTTTACCCTGATTTTCATCGACGCATTTGAATTAAATCCTTAGCCTCCGGCGTCATCGGAAGCGGTTTTAGCGATCGGTGCGGCACGGCGCGAAGCGCGCGCAGATACTTCGAACCAACAAACCCTTGGGGACATATCGGCCATGAACGTGCAGGAAGCCAGGCTCCGCGATGTTGCCATGGAACAGTCCAGCGAACCATTCGTCATCGATCGGAGCTCTTTCGGGGAGCGCACGACCACCGTCGCGACAGCGGCGGCGACGGAAGCCGAAGTCGTCGATTGCGACGCGCGCTTCCCGAAAGCCGCTCTCGACGCAATGCGTCAGCAGAAGCTCCTGGGCATCCAGATTCCGCAGCCGTTCGGCGGCGAAGGCGCCGCGATGTCTGACGTCACCGACATGTGCTACGCGCTGGGCCGCGCCTGCGCGTCCACGGCGATGATCTTTGCGATGCATCAGACCAAGGTCGCCTGCCTGGTCCGGCACGGCACCGGCTCGGGCTGGCACGAAAAGCTGATGCGCCGCGTCGCGGCCGAACAGATGCTGCTGGCCTCCTCGACCACCGAGGGGCAGAACGGCGGCAACATCCGCTTCTCCACCGCGGCCGTCGAACGCAACGATGCCGAGATCTCGCTGGTGCGCAACGCCACCGTGATTTCCTATGGCGCGCAGGCCGACGGCATCGTCACCATCGCCCGCCGCGCCAACGACGCCGCCGGCTCCGACCAGGTGCTGCTGGCGATCACCAGGGACGACTACACATTGGAGAAGAGCCTCGAATGGGAGACGCTCGGCATGCGCGGCACCTGCAGCGCCGGTTTCGAGCTGAAGTTCAAGGGCTCGGCCGAACAGATCTTTCCGGAAGCCTATGACAAGATTCACGCCCAGACCATGACGCCGGTCGCCCACCTGTGCTGGTCTTCGGCCTGGGCCGGGATCGCGGCCGCCTCCGTCGACCGCGCGCAAGCCTTCATCCGCAAGGCCGCCCGCGGCGCCGGCGGACAGATGCCTCCGGGCGCCGCCCACTTCACCGCGGCCAAGATGGCGCTGACCAAGCTGCGCGCGATCATCACCGCCAATCTCGATAGCTACGCGGCGCACGAGCATGACGAACGGGCGCTGTCCTCGCTCGACTTCCAGTCGCAGATCAACCTGCTCAAGGTCGAGGCTTCCGAGCTCGCGGTCGAAACCGTGATGGCCGCGATGCGCGCCTGCGGATTGTCGGGCTATCGCAACGACGGCGACTTCAGCGTCGGCCGCCATCTGCGCGACGTGCTGTCGGCCCCGATCATGATCAACAACGACCGCATCCTCGCCAACATCGCAACCGCCAGCCTGATGAGCGCCGTGCCCGCGAGTTTGCGCGACTGAGCCGAGACGACTTTCGACAAAAAACAATAATGGGAAGGCCGAAAACATGAACGTAGCGATCCGAACCGCATCGCCGCAGGCCGCGCAACCGGTCGATCCGCTGGACCATCTCGCCGACACCCTGTTCCACAAGATGGGCAATGACGGCGTTTACGCCCGCACCGCGCTTTACGAGGACATGGTCGAGCGGCTCGCCGCCCTGATCACGCGGCATCGCGAAGCCAACACCGAGGTGATGCGCTTCCCGCCGGTGATGAACCGCGGCCAGTTGGAGAAATCCGGCTACCTCAAGAGCTTCCCCAATCTGCTCGGCTGCGTCTGCGGCCTGCATGGCAACGAACGCGACATCAATGCCGCGGTCAGCCGCTTCGATGCCGGCGGCGACTGGACTACCTCGCTCTCTCCGGCCGACCTCGTGCTGTCGCCGGCGGCCTGCTATCCGGTCTATCCGATCGCGGCCGCGCGCGGCCAGCTGCCGGCGGGCGGCCTGCGTTTCGACGTCGCGGCCGACTGCTTCCGCGCCGAACCGTCGCGCCATCTCGACCGGCTGCAGTCGTTCCGGATGCGCGAATATGTCTGCATCGGCGGTCCGGACGACGTCTCCGATTTCCGCGAGCGCTGGATGGTGCGCGCGCAAAATATCGCGCGCGACCTCGGCCTGACTTTCAAGGTCGATTATGCCTCCGATCCGTTCTTCGGCCGCGTCGGCCAGATGAAGGCGGTCAGCCAGAAGCAGCAATCGCTGAAATTCGAGCTGCTGATCCCGCTGCGTTCCGAGGAGCAGCCGACCGCCTGCATGAGTTTCAATTATCACCGCGACCATTTCGGCCTGACTTGGGACATCAAGGACGCGACCGGCGAGCCGGCGCATACCGGCTGCGTGGCGTTCGGAATGGATCGGCTGGCGGTCGCCATGTTCCACACCCACGGCACCGATGTCGCGAAGTGGCCGGCCGCGGTTCGCGAGACGCTGCAGCTTCGATAACGGACGGATGGATATCCGGCAGTGGCCACGCCCAAACTTCGGTGCCGGGAAATTTCCGAGACCGATCTCGAATCGGTCGCGGCGCTTTTGACGCGCGGCTTCGTCGGCCGGTCGCGCGACTACTGGATGCAGGGATTGCGCCGCCAGGCGGCGCGCCAGGTTCCAAACGGCTATCCCCGCTTCGGCTATTTGCTCGACCTCGATGGAGCTGCGGTCGGCGTCTTGCTGCTGCTCTACACGTCGCGGAGCGACGGCGGCGATGTCGCGATCCAGTGCAACCTGTCGAGCTGGTATGTCGAGCCCGCATTTCGCAATTACGCGCCGATGCTGACGAAGATCGCGCAGCGTCACAACGAGGTGACCTACCTCAATATCAGCCCTGCCACCTGGACCTGGCCGATCATCGAGGCGCAGGGATTTTCGTCGTATTGCAGCGGATTGTTCTTCTCGTTCCCGTTGCTGTCGCGCGCAGCATCGGGCATGACGGTTGAGACCGTCGCGCCTGACACGCGCACCGTCGACGATCTCTCCGAGGCCGAGGTCGAACTGCTGACGCGGCACGCGCGCTATGGCTGCCTGAGCCTGGTCTGCCGCACGCCGACCGGCCGCCCGTTCCCGTTCATCCTGCTGCCGATGCGGATCCGCCGCGGCTTGTTCGCGCCGCCGGCAATGCAGCTGGTCTATTGCCGCGACATCGACGAGTTCGTCGAATGCGCCGGCGCGATCGGACGGACGCTGACCCGGCACGGCAAGATTTCGGTGATTCTCGACGCCAACGGACCGGTCGCCGGCCTCATCGGCGTCTTCTCCCGCGCGCGCGGCCGCAAATATTTCAAGGGCCCGCACCGGCCGCGCCTGGCCGATCTGACCGACACCGAAATCGTGCTGTACGGGCCCTAGTCCTAGGCAGCTAAACCGGCCGCGGAGCTGTGAGCGAACTCCCAATACAATTTCCGTGCTCGGCGATAGAACGGCCCCGGCTGCAGCGCGCGGTCGTCGATCCGGATGATCGGCGCGACTTTGGCGAAATTGCCGCTGGAGAAGATTTCGTCGGCGGCCAGAAAATCGGAATACTTCAGCGTCGCTTCGAACACGCTGACGCCCTCGCGGCGCAACAGGTCGATCACCCGCTGCCGGGTGATGCCGTTGAGGAAGGTGCCGTTCGGCGCCGGCGTGAACACCACGCCGTCCCTGGCCATGAACACATTGGAATTGCCGAATTCGGCGACATTGCCGAGCATGTCGAGCATCAGGGCGTTGTTGAAGCCGCGCGATTGGGCTTCCATCAGCGCGCGCGAATTGTTCGGATAGAGGCAGGCCGCCTTGCAATCGACCGGGGCGCTTTCCATGGTCGGCCGGCGGAACGGCGACAACGTGATCGCCGAGCCCGTGGCCGGCGGCATCGGCGCGACATAGAGGCTGAGGCACCAGTTGGTGGTTTCCGGATCGAACAGCACCCCGCCGCCGCTGCCGTTCTGCGGCCAATACATCGGCCGGATGTAAAGCTCGGCGTTGGGCTCGAAGCGGGCCATGCCCTCGCGCGCCAGCCCGAGCCAGGTATCGGTATCGACCACCGGCTTCAGCCCGAAATTGATCGCGGACTGGTTGATCCGCGCGCAGTGCCGGTCGAGATCTGGCGCCACGCCTTCGAAGGCGCGCGCGCCGTCGAACACCACCGAACCGAGCCAGGCCGCATGGGTGCGGGGTCCCATGATCGGCACATTGCCCTCATGCCAGCCACCCTCGAAGAAGGTCCAGGTCCGCGAGAAACTGACCGGCTTTACGATCTGCGCCATGATTGCCATCCACGCCGCGGGCCGGGGGCACCGCGCACAATGCCGCTACTATTGTCGGAATTCCCTAAGGATTTCCTTGCGCAACGGGGCCGCAATAGCGTTCGATTCAGGATTGATACACCACAATGGCGCGCTACATCTACCGTGCCGGAGCCGAACATGCCCCTCGATCCCCTTGCCAAGCGCCTGCTGGTCATGATGACGGCGGCCTCGCCGGGCAGCCGGTCGCGGCCGACCGCCGACGAGCGCCGCCAGGCGCTCGCAAAACTCATGCAGTTCGCCCGCGCCGACGTGACGCCGGTGGCGGGTGTCGACGACGTCCTGCCCGGCCCGGCCGGTGATCTTCGTTACCGTCTTTACTCGCCTGCCGATGACACAAGCGAACATCTGCCGGGCTTTGTGTTCTTTCACGGCGGCGGCATGGTGGCCGGCGGCCTCGACAGCCATGACCTGATCTGCGCGGCGCTGGCGCAGACCACCGGCTGCCGCCTGGTCTCCGTCGATTATCGGCTGGCGCCCGAGCACAAATTTCCGGCCGCAATCGAGGACGCGATCGCGGCGACGCGATTTGTATCGGAACAGGGGTCTTCGCTTGGCATCGATGCAACAAGGCTCGTGGTCGGCGGCGATTCCGCAGGTGCGACGCTTGCCGCCGTGGTTTGCCATGACGCACTCCGCAACGCCGGGCCTGCGATATCGGCGCAATGCCTGATCTGCCCGGTTCTCGATTTCGAGGACACTTCGCCCTCGCGCGAGGCGTTTGCCGAAAATCATCTGCTCGACCGGGTCACACTGGAGGCGGACCTCGCCGACTACCTGCCTGACGATGCGGACCTCGCCGATCCCCGCATTTCGCCGCTGCGTGCCACCAAATTTGCCGGCCTTCCCGCGGCCATTATCCATACCGCCGAATTCGATCCGATGCGGGATGAAGGCAATGCCTATGCCGGCAAGCTGGTGGCGGCGGGCGTTGCGGTGGAACACATCTGCCACGACGGCATGATCCATAATTTCCACGCCATGGGCGCCATCCTCCCGCAAGGCCGCCTGGTGCTGCATCAGATCGGCGAGCAAGTTCGACGCGTGCTCGGCGATTAATTCAAATTTTAATCATTGGTGAAGATCCATTAGGGTTATTTCCTCAATGTTGGCGCTAATTATTGAAGGGTTGACCATCCGGCTCTAACAAAGACGCTGCGAATAAAACGCATGTTGAAATGCGCTACGCGACCGTAGAGGTGGACAATGCGCAACGAAACCATCGCCATTCACGCCGGCTACGAACCCGATCCGACCACCAAGTCGGTTGCCGTTCCGATCTACCAGACGGTGGCCTACGCATTCGACAGCGCCGATCACGGCGCCGCCCTGTTCAACCTCGAAGCCGACGGTTTTCGCTATTCGAGGATCGCCAACCCGACCACGGAAGTGCTCGAGAAGCGCATCACCGAACTCGAAGGCGGAGTCGGCGCGCTCGCGGTCGCGACCGGCCAGGCGGCGCTGCATTTCGCGCTGGTCAACCTCGCCGACAGCGGCGGCAACATCGTCTCGGTGCCGCAGCTCTATGGCACCACGCACACGCTGCTCGGCCACGTGCTGCCGCGCCAGGGGATCACTGCCCGCTTCGCCGAGAGCGACAAGGCGGACGCGATCGAGCGGCTGATCGACGAGAACACCAAGGCGGTGTTTTCCGAAACCATCGGCAATCCCGCCGGCAATGTCTGCGACATCGAGGCGCTGGCCAAGGTCGCGCATCGCAACGGCGTGCCGCTGGTGGTCGATAACACGGTTGCGACCCCGATCCTGCTGAAACCGTTCGAATACGGCGCCGACATCGCGGTGCATTCGCTGACAAAATTTCTCGGCGGCCACGGCACCACACTTGGCGGCGCCATCGTCGACTCCGGGCGCTTTGACTGGACCGCGCAGCCGCGTCGCTTCCCTGCCTTCAACGAGCCCGATGAATCCTATCACGGGCTGGTCTACACCAGGCAGTTCGGCGCCAGCGCCTATATCCAGCGCGCACGCAGCGTCTATCAGCGCACCATGGGCTCCGTGCTTTCGCCGTTCAACGCCTTCCTGCTGCTGCAGGGCATCGAGACTGTCGCGCTCCGCGTCGAGCGGCATGTCGAGAACGCGCGCAAGGTCGCAGAATTCCTGCGCAACGATGCGCGCGTCGCCTGGGTCAACTATGCAGGGTTCACCGACAGTCCCTATTACGCGCTGGTGCAGAAATATCTCAACGGCAACGCCTCGTCGCTGTTCACCTTCGGCATCAAGGGCGGCATCGAAGCCGGCAAGACTTTTTACGACTCGCTGAAGCTGATCACCCGGCTGGTCAATATCGGCGACGCCAAATCGCTCGCCTGCCATCCCGCTTCGACCACCCACCGCCAGATGTCCGCCGAGCAGCAGCGCATGGCGGGCGTGCTGCCGGAGACCATCCGGCTGTCGATCGGCATCGAGCACGCCTCCGATATCATCGAGGATATCGACCAGGCGCTCGCGGGCGCGAGCAGGGCGCATCCGCGGCTCGAGGCCGCGGAATAATCGGACGGGCCCGGCATGACTGTCCTGCTGGAAAAACGGCGGCTGATCGTCAGTCCCGGCCTGGCGCCGACACAGCTGCGGCGAGAGGATCAATTCGGTCATCCGAAACACGCCGACGTCGATCTCACGATCGGTCTCATCAACAACATGCCGGATGCGGCGCTGCAGGCGACCGAACGCCAGTTCATGCGCCTGTTGAGGCACGCTGCCGGAGACATCCGCATCGATTTCCACTGCTTCTCGCTGCCCTCGGTGCTGCGGTCGCAGACGGCGCGGTGGCGGGTCGAACAGCAATACACCGACATCGCCGATCTCGACCGGCTGCGGATCGACGGCCTGATCGTCACCGGCGCTGAACCGCACGCCGCGGCGCTTCCCGAGGAACCGTTCTGGGGTGATCTCGCCGACATCATCGACTGGGCGGCGGCCAACACCCGCTCGACGATCTGGTCGTGNCTGGCCGCCCATGCCGCGGTCAAGCATCTCGACGGCATCGAGCGGCATCGGCTCGGCGCCAAATGTTCGGGGGTCTACGATTGCATCAAGGTCACCGACAACTGGCTGACCGCGGGTCTCGCCTCACCGCTGAAAATTTCGCATTCGCGCCTCAATGAATTGCGCGCGAGCGACCTGACCGCGGGAGGCTATCAGGTGCTGACGCAATCGCGCGAGGCCGGTGTCGATATCTTCGCCAAGGAATTGCGCAGCCAGTTCGTGTTCTTCCAGGGCCATCCCGAATATGACGCCTTGTCGCTGGAGCGGGAGTATCTGCGCGACATCTCCCGCTATCTGGCGGGCGAGCGGGACGCCTACCCGGCCCTCCCGGCCGGCTATTTCGATGCCGAGACCGAGCACAAGCTCGTGGTTTTCGAACGGCGGGCCCGCGTCGAACGCCGGCCTGCCCTGAGCGCGGAATTGCCCGAACGCACGCTTAGGCCCGACACCGCGGCCGGGACCGCTGCGACCGCGATTTTCAGGAACTGGCTCGGATATCTCGCCCAGAGCGCAAAAGCGCCGGTGCCGCGGTGAGTTTGCCGGCGACAAATTCGCCGATCCGGTTCCACGTTATGCATAATATTGAAAGCCACTTGCAACAGCCGACCGGCAAATGGTTCTGTGCGGGCGAATTGTTCGCCCGGAGCGAGAGCTTTCCGGCGTCGCACACCTCCTCTCGGCTGGCGAAAGTACCATGATGCAGGCGGGCTGGTCGGCACTAAGAGCGCGCGTCGGCAACCGGTTGTCCCGGCACTTCGCCATTGCGCCGCATCGACTGACCGATACCGGCCCGATGGTCAGTTTCACCTTCGACGATGTCCCCAAGAGCGCCGCGACCGCCGGCGCCTCTATCCTTGAGGAGTATAACGGGCGCGGAACCTTCTATGTCGCCGGCGCGATGGTTGACCAGCGGGACAAGCATTGGGACGGGGTCAGCGCAGCCGAGATTGTGGACCTGCACCGTCGCGGCCATGAGGTCGCCTGCCATACCTATTCACATTCGCGCGCCATCGATCTCGACACTCACGCGATGAGCGTGGAAATGGAGAGGAATCGCCGCTATTTCAGCGCGCTNGACCCTTCGATCAGACTGGAGAATTTCGCGTATCCCTACGGCCAGGGATCGCTGCTGCGGAAGCGGCAGCTTGCCAGGAGCTTCCGTTCATCGCGCGGCATTCTTCCCGGCGTCAACAGCGGCACCGTGGACCTGCACTATCTGCGCGCCTTTCCGCTGATCGAATGCGAGATCAGCCGCGATGGCGTCGATCGGGCGTTCAATGAGGCCGTCGAAAAAAGCGGCTGGCTGATTTTCTACAGCCACGATGTCGAGGCGGCGCCGAGCCCCTACGGATGCTCGCCGGCGCTGCTGCGCCATGCGCTGGGGGCGGCCGCGCGCCGCGATATCCCGATCGTGAGCATCGCGGAAGCGTTGCGGCGAGCCGGCGCGTAACGGCCGTTTCCTATTTTTGCAGCAGCTTGGCGTTGATGAAGGCCACCACCGCTGCGGTTTCGGCGGCTGTGCGTCGCGATACGGTGCCGTGCTCCGGTCCCTCGACCAGGGGCGACCAGCCGAAATTGCGGACGTTCCACGGACCATTGGGCAGCGGCGCCGCAGCGATCTTCGGAATATCCTTCGGGCTCAGAAGCTCCAGGGCCCGCCGCGTTTCACTGTGACAGCTGACGCAATCGGTATTGAAAAAATGGCTCTTGGTCGGATCCGCGATCACGTTGAGCACGCTCAGGGTGTTGCGCGTATTCTTCGGTGAACGCGGCGGGTCGGGAAAGAGGCTTGCCGTCGCTACCCCGTGCCGCTGCGCGACCGGCGGGCCATTGGCCGGGACCGCCGCGTTGACGCAGGTAATGGGCGCGAGATTGTTGGTATGCGGCACCGGGACTACCCGGGGGGTCGAACCCGCAGGCTCCAGCTTCTGCGCAAACTGTTTGCCGTCAAGCGTGGGGCCATGGACCGGAATGAAGCCGCCGTTCGGCAGCTGCGGCACGGTANCCGGCGGCACCGACAGCATGGACAGAAATATCCACGGCTCGTCGGAATCGGCGGGAAGGCCCATGATCGCCATCTGTCCGAGGCGCAGGCTGGAAAGGTGCCGCTCGAGAATGGCCTTCATCTCCTGACGGACGTTGCTTGCGGTGGAATGATCGATCAATCCGGGGTGAACGCCGAGCGGCTTGCCCGATGTCGTAACCTTGTCGGTTCCCAGTTTTCCTTCGGCCAATCTGGTTCGCAGGTCGGCGATCTCTGCGACAATCTGCCTGAAGGCCTCAAGATCGGGGACCGGCCGCGCAAAGCATCCCTTTTGCGCAGGCGGCAGGAACATCTTGGCGGGATCCGGCGTACCCTCGAGAAAGCTGAAAATGAGATGCGCGGTGATATCGTGCACATTGAGCGTGCCGTCATCGTTCTTGGTCACCGGCTGAAGGATCAAGCGGATCTGCGGTGATTGTCCAAATTGCTTGATGATCGCGTCGGAGAGGCCCGGGGCGCCGGGATCGAAACGAATGCCGGCGATGTGCCAGGCGGCGATCGATTTGACTTCGGCGGGCAGGCCGATGCGATCCGACGTACCGGCGACCACCGCCGCCGGACTTGCGGCGATACCCAGGAACTGCTGAAAAGCTTCATCGCTCCAGACGCGGTCGCGCTTGGTCGTATCCTTCGGATCCGGTGCGGCGAGATCCGCCATCGAAATCAGATTGGCGAGATCTTCGGGTTTCGTCGGCGTTGGAAAAAGCCAGGACACATCGTCGGCGGAAAGCGGTGCCTCGTGCGGCTGGGGCGGTGGTGCAGGCTGCGCGGCCGGTGCAGACGGCGATGCGGCGGGCGTTTGCGCCAATGCGTTACCAAGACAAAGACTGCCCACAACAACGATGCCAAGCCGCGACAGGAAATTCATTTTCCACCCCCCGAACAGTTGTTGATCGAAAAAAATCCCGATGAAAAATCAGCCGGGAATAGAATTTCTCGACATGGTAGGCGCGCTACTATAGGTTGGCAATCTATTTGATGCACCTATGCAAGTTCCAGCCGGCGCGGATGTTTTTGGATTGCGGGCGTCTCCGCCAGCTTCAAGTTATCCGGATTGAAGGGGAACGAATATGTTTCGCAAAATGGCGATAACCCTCATCGGGATCGTCGTCGTCATCGCTGCCATTGTATACGTTCCACGGGCCTGGCACGGCCTGCAGACGACCTTGAACGGCTTCCACGTCGCGTTGCCGGTATACCCGCCGGCCCAAAAAACCGCATGGCTCGATCAGAACTGGACCGGCGAGCAGCGCAACTGGTTTTATCATGCCGATCAGGGCACGTTGACCTTCGGCATTCCCTACGAGTGGTTTGTCGCACTGGAGCAGCCGATCTCGCTGCCAAACATATTTGCGGAATACGGCCGCCTCGCCGATCCCGCCTATCTGGATCGCTTCGGCTTCATTCCCGGTGTGGCGGAGCCAGACGCAGTTGCGCTGCCGGTCGGAATGGCGCGGGGCGGCCCGATGCTCCAGGCGACCGGAGAACCGTGGCCCAACCCGCGAACCAGGGAACGAATGACCGGTATCGGTTTGACCTGCGCGGCCTGCCACACCGGTCGATTCACCTATCAGAACACGGCGGTCATCGTTGACGGCGGACCGGCGCTGACAAATCTCTTCAAATTGAAGGGGGCCATCGGCCTTTCGCTGTTCTGGACGGAGCGGTTACCGTGGCGCTTCAGCCGCTTTGCCGCGCGCATACTGGGGCCGAACGCCAGCTCGGACGAAAAGGCGGCGCTGAAAGCCCAGCTCGATGAAGTGCTCGGTCAGTACGGCACGAGCAGGAACCTGGAAGAAAAGGTCGCGACGCAAAGCATCGAGGAAGGCTATGGACGGCTGGACGCCTTGAACCGGATCGGCAATCAGGTGTTTTCCCTCGACCTTAACAACCCGAACAACTATGCCGGCAGTTCGGCGCCGGTGCATTATCCGCGCATCTGGGATGCACCCTGGTTCGACTGGGTTCAATACAACGCGGCGATCGAACAGCCGATGGTGCGCAATGCCGGTGAGGCGCTCGGCGTGTCCGCGATGTTGAACCTGACCGATCAAAGCAGGGGATTGTTTGCGTCGGGCGCGCAGGTGACGTCCCTGGTCGAAATCGAAAAGCTCGTTGCCGGCAATCAACCAAATGCCGACAACGGATTCAGCGGCCTGAGGTCGCCGGAATGGCCGAAAGATATTCTGCCCCCGATCGACCCGGCGCTGGCCGCCGAGGGCGCAAAACTTTACGCGCTCCGCTGCGAAGGCTGTCACCTGCCGCCGGTCAAGAGCAAGGCGTTCTTTGAATCCCCACGATGGCTACCGCCGAACGGAGCTGGCGAGAGATACCTTCACGTCGAGCCCATCGCCATCAAGCATATCGGGACCGACCCCGCGCAAGCAGAGGACATGAAAAGCCGAACGGTCTCCGTTCCTGCCAACCTCGGAATCACATCAAGCGAATTTGGGCCCGCGCTCGGTCAACTCGTCGAGAAGACCGTGAACTATTGGTATGACCGGCAACAGCCGCCGATATTGGATGCGGACCGAAACCGGATGAACGGGAATCGCAGGAACGGCATTCAGGCCTTGCTGGCGTACAAGGCGCGCCCACTGGACGGCGTTTGGGCGACGCCGCCATACCTCCACAACGGTTCGGTTCCAAATATCTATGCGCTGCTGTCGCCGGTTTCGGAGCGGCCCGCCAAATTCTGGCTCGGCGACCGCGAATACGATCCCGTCAACGTCGGCTACCGTTTTGACAAGTTTGACGGCGGATTCGAGTTCGATACCTCGGTGCGCGGCAACCACAATACCGGCCATGAATTCAATGACGGAAAGGGCGACGGCATCATCGGGCCGAAGCTCACGCCGCAGGAGCGGCGGGCTCTGGCCGAGTACATCAAGACGCTCTGAGCCTGCGTGATCCCAAGCGCGCGGAGGCTATAAAGCGGCCTGCGCGCCTCCGCGCACAACCTGCATTGTTCTTGATTTGTTCATTTATTTGAGCCAAGACTGATCGAGGGTCGAGCCTGTCGCGATTCCCTAAAGTGTCGGACCGCGCATTGCCGGCGCACCGGGAATCACGGAGTTTGAGTTTCACCTGAGGAATATCATTCCGTGCCGCCGGCTTCAGCCTATCTCGAAAACCTCAATCCGGAACAGCGGCGCGCGGTCGAACACGGCGCGACGGGCGAAGGGCCATTTGCGCCGCTGCTTGTGATCGCCGGTGCCGGTTCCGGCAAGACCAACACGCTGGCCCATCGGGTGGCGCACCTGATCGTGACCGGCGCCGATCCCCGGCGCATCCTCCTGATGACGTTCTCGCGCCGGGCGGCTTCCGAAATGACCCGGCGGGTCGAACGCATCGCGCGCAAGGTTTTGGGCGGCAATGCCGGCGCGATGACGGACGCGCTGAGTTGGGCCGGCACTTTCCACGGCATCGGCGCGCGCCTGTTGCGCGACTACGCCGACCAGATCGGGATAGATCCCGCCTTCACGATCCATGACCGCGAGGATTCCGCCGACCTGATCAACCTGATCCGGCACCAAAAGGGATTTTCAAAAACAAAAGAGCGGTTTCCGACCAAGGGAACGTGTCTGGCGATCTACTCACGCTGCGTCAACGCGGAAGCCGTGGTCGAGGAGGTGCTGGGAACGGCATTTCCGTGGTGCTCCGGATGGGCCGCCGAATTGAAGGAATTGTTCGTGGCCTACGTGGAAGCCAAGCAGGCGCAGAACGTGCTCGATTACGACGACCTGCTGCTCTATTGGGCGCAGACCATGCGCGATGCGGCGCTGGCAAGCGACATCGGCGGCCGCTTCGACCATGTGCTGGTCGACGAATACCAGGACACCAACCGGCTGCAGTCGTCGATCCTGAAGGCATTGAAACCCGGCGGGTGCGGCCTCACCGTGGTCGGCGACGACGCGCAATCGATCTATTCATTCCGCGCCGCCACCGTGCGCAACATCCTCGATTTCCCGAGCCAGTTTTCGCCGCCGGCCGATATCATCACCCTCGATCGCAATTACCGCTCGACGCAGACCATCCTCGCCGCCGCCAATGGCGTGATCGATCTGGCTCGCGAGCGTTTCACCAAGAACCTGTGGACTGACCGGACCTCGGGCGCAAGGCCGCAGTTGATCAGTGTCCGCGACGAAGCCGATCAGGCGCGCTGCATCGTCGAACGGGTGCTGGAGAACCGCGAAACCGGTACGCTGTTGAAGCAGCAGGCCGTGCTGTTTCGCACCTCGAGCCACAGCGGTCCGCTGGAAGTCGAACTTACCCGCCGCAACATCCCCTTCGTCAAATTCGGCGGCCTGAAATTCCTCGATGCCGCGCATGTCAAGGACATGCTGGCGCTGCTGCGCTTCGTGGAAAATCCGCGCGATCGCGTCGCCGGCTTCCGGCTGCTGCATTTGATCCCCGGGGTCGGCCCCACCTCGGCGCAGCGGGTGCTCGATCACATGGCAGACAGCGTCGATCCGATCGCCGCGCTTGCACAGGCGCCGGTCCCGCCGCGCGCCGGCGGGGATTGGACAGATTTCATAGGCACGATCGCCGATATCCGCCATTCGAACTGGCCTGCCGACCTCGAGCGTGCCCGCCTCTGGTACGAGCCGCAGCTCGAGCGCATCCACGAGGATGCCGAGGTCCGGCGCGCCGACCTGATCCAGCTCGAGCAGATCGCGAGCGGCTATCCGTCGCGCGAACGTTTCCTCACCGAACTCACGCTCGACCCGCCTGATGCGACCAGCGATCAGGCCGGGGTGCCGCTGCTCGACGAAGATTATCTCATTCTCTCGACCATCCATTCCGCCAAGGGTCAGGAATGGAAATCGGTGTTCGTGCTCAACGTGGTCGATGGTTGCATGCCGTCCGACCTCGGCACCGGGACCAGCGCCGAGATCGAGGAGGAGCGCCGGCTGCTTTATGTCGCGATGACCCGCGCCCGGGACGATCTGCAGCTGATGGTGCCGCAACGCTTCTTCACCCACGGTCAAGCCGCCCGCGGCGACCGCCACGTCTATGCCGCACGGACGCGATTTATTCCGGACCGCCTGCTCGGCCTGTTCGAGAAGACGACATGGCCGCTTGCGGTCGCGGCCGCTCCGCGCAATGCGAGCCAGGGGCCGCGGATCGACGTCGGCGCGCGCATGCGCGAAATGTGGCGCTGAGTGCTTCGATGGGTAATTTCTTCGCCATGACCTCAGCCCGTAACACCGCGTCGGGCCCCGACGCGCTCTCCGTGCTGAACTCCGTATTCGGCCTCCCTGGCTTTCGTGGCGAACAGGAGGAAATCGTCCGGCATGTGACGGATGGCGGCAACTGCCTGGTGCTGATGCCGACCGGCGGCGGCAAGTCGCTGTGCTATCAATTGCCGGCGCTGTTGCGCGAGGGCTGCGGCATCGTGGTCTCGCCGCTGATCGCGTTGATGCGCGACCAGGTCGCGGGCCTGCTGGAGGCCGGCGTGAGAGCGGCGGTGCTGAATTCGACGCTGTCGTTTGAGGAAGCCGCCGCGGTCGAGGCGCGGCTCGTCGAAGGCGGCCTCGATCTGCTCTATGTCGCGCCGGAGCGGCTGTTGACGCCGCGCTGCCTTGCTCTGCTCGGCCGCGCCAGGATCGCGCTGTTTGCGATCGACGAGGCGCATTGCGTGTCGCAATGGGGGCACGACTTCCGCCCGGAATATATCGGCCTTTCCGTGATCGCCGAGCGCTTTCCCGACGTGCCGCGGATCGCGCTGACCGCGACCGCCGATGAGCTCACGCGCAACGAGATCGTCGACCGGCTCGGGCTGGCCGGCGCGCCGCGCTTTGTCGCGAGTTTCGACCGGCCGAACATCCGCTATGAAATCGTCGAGAAGCAGAACGCGCCGGCGCAGCTGAAAACCTTCATCGGCGAGCGCCACGCGGGAGACGCCGGCATCGTCTACTGCCTGTCGCGCGCCAAGGTCGAAGATATCGCTGATACGCTGGCCAAGGCCGGCATCGCGGCGCTGCCCTATCATGCCGGCCTCGACGCCGGCGTCCGCGCGCGGCATCAGGACCGCTTCATCAACGAGGACGGCGTCGTGATCGTCGCCACCATCGCGTTCGGCATGGGCATCGACAAGCCCGACGTCCGTTTTGTGGCCCATCTCGATCTGCCGAAAAGCATCGAGGCCTATTATCAGGAGACCGGGCGGGCGGGGCGCGACGGCAAACCGTCCACCGCCTGGATGGCCTATGGCCTGTCCGACATCGTGCAGCAGCGCCGCATGATCGAGGAGTCCGCAGGCTCCGAGGCCTTCAGGCGCGTGTCGGCCGGCAAGCTGGAGGCGCTGCTCGGGCTCGCCGAAACCACCGACTGCCGGCGCAGCCGCCTGCTCGGCTATTTCGGCGAGACGCTCAGTCCCGCCAAATGCGGCAATTGCGACAACTGCCTGTCGCCGCCGGTGCTGCGCGACGGCAAGGTGATCGCGCAGAAACTGCTGTCCTGCGCCTATCGCACCGGACAGCGGTTCGGCGCGATGCACCTGATCGACGTGCTGGTCGGCCGCCTGACCGAGCGCGTCACGCAATTCGGTCATGACAGGCTTTCAGTGTTCGGCATCGGGCGCGAGCTCAACGAAAAGCAGTGGCGCGCCGCGCTGCGGCAACTGGTGGCCTTGGGACATCTACGGCCCGACAACGAGGCGTTCGGTGCGCTGAAGCTGACGGAAAGCGCGCGCGGCGTGCTGAAGGGTGAGACCGAGGTGATGCTGCGCGAGGCGCTTCCCGGCGCGCGCATCCGAACGACCCGAGCCAAATCGCGACGCGGCGATCTTGCACCCGTCCCCGCCGCGGCGGGCAATACCGGCGACCCCTCGCTGATCGGCGCGCTCCGGGCCTGGCGCTCGCAGGTGGCGCGCAGTCGCGGTGTGCCGGCTTATGTCGTGCTGCACGATTCCACCATCGACGGCATCGCAGCGGCGCGCCCGGCGACACTCAACGAGCTCCGCAACATTCCCGGCATCGGCGACAAGAAGCTCGAACATTATGGCGACGAACTGATCGCGCTGGTGAGGGCTGGCCGCAACCAGGCCTGAACACGGCGGGCATAAAAATACTTCCGGCGAGGCGGAAACTGCCTCGCCGGAAATAACTCAATCAAACTCGCATCCTGTTACGTGGACGCTTCGACTAGAGCGGGATGCCTTTTCTTCGAATCGTCATCCCGCTCTACATTTTTGTTTGCGCATGATCTTTTCGGAAAACCGGTTCCCACTTTTCCGGATCATGCTCTAGTGCCGGTCGTGACCGTCGACGTCGCCGCCAGAGGCCGAGACCACGACGCCGGTATTCGGGTCGAGAATGACCTTGTGCGGGCCGTCTTCATCGTGACGGTCGAAGTCGAACATGTTGTTGAGCGGTCCGGCGATGGTGTCGAACGAGCCGCCGCGCTGGATGCGCTTGCCGTCGAGCCAGTTATCCTCGATGAAACGGAGCACCGAGCTCTGGTCGGTCAGCGTGTGATCGACGTGATTGGGTTTCGCAAACGGCGACACCGCCAACAGCGGCATCCGCGTTCCGTAACCGCAACGCCCCCATGCCGGGGTGCCGGCGGTGCCCTTGAGCGGCGTGGTCGAGACCGGCTCGTCCTGCTGGAAGCCGTTGCTGGTTTGACACACGCCCACGCCATTGAGCGTGTCCACCGCCGCGCTGAACGAGGGGTTCACGATCGGCGGCATTTGATGGTCGTACCAGCCATCGCTGTCGTCATAGAGAATGATGACGGCGGTTTCCGACCATTCCGGGCTGTTCTGCAGGGCGTTGATCACGCCAACAACGAAATGCTGCTCGTCGAGCGGATCGGAATATCCGGCATGCCCATCCTGGAACGCCGGCGCCTTCAGGAAGCTGACCGCCGGAAGGTTGCCGGCATNGAGCGCGTCGAAGAAGTGATGGATGTCATACTGGTGATTGGCCGGCTCCGGCGTGTTGGTACCCGGGATCAGGCTGNGGCCGATGGCCGCGACCGAACTCGGAGGGTTGTGGGACGGGTTCCGTGTCGACGCATAATACTGGAACCAGGCATGGTGCGGAATGTAGTCGACCGACGTGAACGCGGGCGTACCCGGCGCAGTCGGGTTGGTTTCCCGCAAGCAGCCCGTCGTGCCGTTGGCGTTGACGACACTCAGGTCGAACCCGCCCATGAACGAACCCCAGGTGATGTTCTTTTCATTAAGCAGATCGCCGACGTTCTTGCCGGACAATGTGACCTGATCGATCCCTCCGTTGGAGCAGACGTCGAGCAGCGGGTCGCCGTCACCGATGACCGTGATGCTGGGGGTCGCAGACGCATCGCCAAAGGCCTCGTGCGTGCCATGAAGCAGCGTCGTGCCGCTCAGGACGTTCAACGACGCGGAGATGCCGTTGGTCTGGCCCGAGATCAGGTTGAGCGCGCCGGGGGTCGAGGGACCGAATTGCGTGGTGTAGTTGTTGTCGTTCAGCGCGAAATGCTGGGCGTAATTCCACATCGCGGTGACGGTGTTGCCGTCGTAATAGCCCATCACCAGCGCCTTGCTGCCGATGCCGAGCGGCGGCGGACCTTTGGTTCCGACGAAGACCGGGAAGCCATCCATGTTGCCGTTGTCGTAGGCGCTTTGCTCCGGACTTTCATTGTGGCCCTGATCCGCGGTCAGCGCCTGCGCCGGCGACAGCCGGAACGGGTTCGCTGCGTTGGCGCCGTTCCTGTTGACGACGCCATTGGTCATAAAGGGAACGGGATTGACGGGATTGGTCGCAATGCTGTTGGGATTTTTGTTGAGAAGATCGACGCCCGCGAGCGGCTTGAAATCATGGTTCACATCGAGCGGGTTGGCGAGGTTGTTGACCTTCGGCGTGCGCGGCCTGGCCTTGAACGGCGTCTCGCCGGACAGGTTCATGGCGTTCGGATAAGTGCCGAAATAATGGTCGAATGAGACGTTTTCCTGGAAGATGACGACGAGGTGCTTGATCGGCGTCGCGGTGGACGCGCGATCGTGATCGTGATCGTCGGCGAGGGCGCCTGCACCTGCCACCGCAAGCGCCAGAGCGGAAACCAAACTGAGGGTTGTCGGCAAACGCATCGGGATTGCCTCCTTCTGATAGAGTTGAATTGAGGGTTGGAACTGCGAAAAGCGACGGATTCGCCGCGCGGAATTTTTCAGAGCCGGGTCACAGCCGAACGAAGATTTTGTGACAGCTCATTGAATGATCGCCAACATTGCCGATGAGGTCGAACGGTGGTTCGAACGACGGGATGCCGGTTCGGGCGCACGGAAGCAAAAAAGCAGCTTGTCACAGTTGCGTCCATGCCATCGCGTTTTTGCCCAATCGTTGGTCCGATAACGCGGAAACGCGAGAAGATTCAAGCAGGAAGACCCTGAACAATTGCCGCCTCAGGCGATCTCGCGCGCGTCGCGCCGCCGGTAGACCATCAGCATCAGCGGTGCCAGGCGGCGCAGCAGGCCGTGGGCTGCGATCGGCGCCGGGTCCGTCAACGGCAGCGCGAGATCGCTTTCGGGATAGCCGCGCACCGCCTTGGAGAACTCGTCCCCGAGCGCGATCGAGAGCGCGACCGCGCGGCCGTTGCATCCGGTCCAGCCAAAGGCGTCGGGGCCGAGCCGGTGAATGCGCGGCAGGAAATCCGTGGTCATGCCGACATAGCCGTTCCACACATGGTCGAACTCGACCGGCCCGATCTGCGGCCACAGCCGCTGCAGCCGCTCGGCGACATGGTCCCGGATGCGCCGCGGCTTGTTGCCGGGACCGATTACGGCGCCGCCGGTGACCAGGCGATGGCGCGCATCGTAGCGGGCGAAATAGAGCTCGCCATGGGTGTCGGACATCGCCTGCCGGCCGGGAATCACGGTTTTTCGCGCGGCTTCCGATAGCGGCTGCGTCGCCATCTGCCAGGACAATATCGGCATCACCTCGTGGGCGATATCAGGCGCCAGCGATTTCGAGAACTCGCCGCTATAGGCGTTGGTGGCGACAACCAGGGCCCTGCCGCTGATCTGCCCTTGCGCCGTCTTCACAATCCATCGGCCATTCTGCCGTTCAAAGCTGGTTGCCGGCGAACGCGCAAAAATGCGGCCGCCGCGTTCCAGCACCACGCGCGCAAGGCCGCGCGACAGCGCCAGCGGATTGATATGACCGCCGGACCGGTTCCAGAAACCGCCGTACCAGGCCTCCGATCCCAGCATCGTGCAGGTCTCGTCGCGGGAGAGGATTTCGACCGGAGCGCCGAATTTCGACCACTGGCGGACGCGGCGTTCGGCGATCGCGATGCGGCCCGGCGAATGCACCGGCTGCACCCATCCGGTCTGCTCGCCCTCGGCCTGGATCTGATAGCGCCGCGCCACACCGAACAACATCGAAGCGCTGTCGCGCAGCAGCGCGACGAAGCGTTCACCCACGGCGCCGTGCTTGCGGATGATGTCTTCGGGATCGGGCCGCGACAGCGTCGGGATCACCTGGCCATTGTTACGGCCCGACGCGCCCCAGCCCGGCTCCATCGCCTCGACGATGGCGACGTCGATGCCGACTTCGCGCAAGTGCAGCGCGGTCGATAGACCGGTAAATCCGGCGCCGATCACGATCACGTCGGCTTGCGCCTCGCCTTCGAGTGCCGGCAGATTCGGTCCGGGCGGCGTCACGGCCGCCCAGTGCGAATCCGGCCAGCGCACGGTTGCGCTATCCATCGTTACGCCCTTCCCGGTCGAATCGCGATTTTCGAAACTGCCGTGAGCGGCCCGCGAGGCCGCTGTCTTGCAGGCAAAGGACCGATCTGCTTAGCTTCTTACGTCAATTCATGATGGAGTAGTAGCGGCGTGGCGCTCAAAAACATCATCGGAATCGACCACGCCGTGGTGGTCGTCGAGGATCTGGACAAGGCCGCCGAGAACTGGAAGCGCCTGGGTTTCACTATCTCGCCGCGCGGCACCCACAGCGCCCATATGGGATCGGGCAACTACACCATTATGTTCGATGCGGATTATGTCGAACTGCTCGGCGTTCTCACCGAAACCGAACACAATGTTCCGACGCGTAATTTCCTGGCACGCCGCGGCGAAGGCATCGAGCGCATCGCCTTCACGGCGGTGGATTCGGCCGCCGGCGCCGAGGAAATCCGGGCCCGCGGTTACGCCGCGCTCGGCCCGACCGATTTCGAGCGGCCGGTGAGCATGCCTGACGGCACGCCGTCGGCGGCCAAATTCCGGACCTTTCAATGGCCGATCGAGGAGGCGCCGGCGGGCGTGCGCATTTTCGCCTGCCAGCACAAGACGCGGGAGACCGTGTGGATTCCACAACTGCAGCAGCACGCCAACGCCACCAAGCGTCTCAAGCGCGTGCTGCTGGTTACGCCGGAGCCGGCCAAGGACGCCGCCCACATGGCGCGCTTGATCGATCGCGACGTGTGCACCGAGCCGGATGGCGCGGCCTCGGTGCCATCGGGTTCGAATCGTGCCGATTTCGTATTCCTCACCAGGGATCAACTAAGCCGGCGCTATCCCGGCGTCGCGCTGGCGGGAATCCCCGAGCGCGGCGCCGCCGGTCTCGTGCTCGTCACCTCCGACCTTGCTGCTACCGAAAAGGCCGTTGGCAACGCCGGTGCGCAAATTGGCGACAGCGTGCTGGTCGCACCAGTCCAAGCCAATGGCGTGCTGCTGGCGTTTGTGACAGCGTGAATGCGCGCATCGGTTGCGCCGGTTCGCCGCGCAAGCTCATCATGGTGCAGCGCAACGGCAAGCCCTTCCAAAGTGTAAGCCATTGTGCGGCGGAATGAATTGAAGCCGGTTCGAAATGCCCGCATACTTGCCTCAACAAGAAACGGAATTCAGGCGAGGGTCGGCAATGTTCCCCATTCGGAGGCGCGGTTTCATCCTGGGCGGTTCGGCCTTTTTGGCACTCGGCGCGAGCGCAAAAGTTCTCGCCGAAACCGCGGCCGCAATGACGCCTCACGAGAAGGAACTCTACGAGGCCGCGAAGAAAGAAGGCGGCGAGCTGACATGGTACACCGCCCACTCCGACGATATCACCGCGCAGGCGCTCGGCCGCAGCTTTGAGCAGTCTTATCCCGGCATCAAGGTCAACGTGCTGCGCACCACCGCGCAGGTGGCCTATCAGCGCGTCACCCAGGAAATCAAGGCCAGCGCCATTCAATGCGACGTCTTGAGCTCGACCGACATCGGTCACTCCGTCGAATTGAAGGCCAAGGGCGCCTTTGAAAAATACGTTCCCGACAATTCCGCCAAGGTACTCGACGTCTACAAGAACTACGATCCGGACGGCTATTACTTCGTCACCTCCGCGGGGCTGATCGGCATCGGCTACAATACTTCCAAAGTCAAGGAAGCCGACGCGCCGAAGAACTGGACCGATCTGCTCGATCCCAGATGGAAAGACAACATCGCGCTCGGACATCCCGGCTTCAGCGGTTATGTCGGCACCTGGGCCCTGACCATGCGCAATCAATATGGCTGGGATTTCTTCGAAAAGCTCGCCAAGAACAATCCGAGGGTCGGCCGCTCGATCGTTGACACCGTGACGATGCTGAACGCTGGCGAAAGCGCCATCGCGGGGTCCGGGCCGGTTGGCGTGCTGCTTGATAGCTTGCAGAAGGGCAACCCGCTTGCCCTGATCTACCCGACCGACGGCACCGTACTGGTCATCGCGCCTTCCAGCATCATGAAGGGTTGCAAGCATCCCAACGCGGCGCGCCTTTTCATGGAATTCCTGTTGAGCGAGGCCGCTTCCCGGATCTGGGTGGACCACTTCAATGAAACCATCCGGCCCGAGGTCGCGGCCGCGAAGGGCGCCAAATCGGCCAAGGAGCTGAAGATCATCCGGCCGACGGTCGAACAGATCACCAAGGGCATTCCGGAAGTCATCAAGCAGTGGCGCGAAACGTTTGGCGTCTGAGCATGATCCGGCAAAGTGGGGACCGGTTTTCCGAAAAGATCATGCTCAAACACAAGAAACGAGACCATGATTCGATTCACTTGAATTGGATCATGGTCGAAGTCGCGACAGGATCATCGACGTGACTGACAACTCGCTCGACATTCGCGCCGTCCAGTTCTCCGGCGTTGCTTCGAGAATAAGGCGTCTCGACGCCAGCATCCTGCTGTGGCTGGTGCTGATTGCGCTGCTCGCCTTCCTGATCCTGAATCCGGTGTTGCGGCTGATCATCTCCAGCCTGCAGGAGACCGATACCGGACACCTCACGCACGCCAATTACCGCGCTGCTTACGGCAATCTCCGGCATCTGCAGTCGCTGTTGAATTCGCTGGAGCTTGGCGTAGGCGTGGCGCTGCTTGCCACCTGCTTCGGCGTCCCGATCGCCTGGGCGATCTCGCGCACCGACATGCCGGCGAAGGCGTTCATCCGGCTGATGGTGTTCGCCGCCTTCGTGACGCCGCCCTATCTCGGCGCCATCGGCTGGATCCTGCTGGCAGGCCCGAATTCCGGATGGCTCAACAAGGTTTGGATGGCGCTGACCGGCGCCACGCACGGCGTTTTCAACATCTATTCGATGACCGGCCTGATTTTGGTGATCGCCGTGACGTCGTTCCCCTATACGTTCGTGTTCACCAGTTCGGCGCTCGATCTGGTGTCGTCGGAAATGGAGGACGCAGCCAACATACTTGGCGCACGCACGCTGCGGACCACGCTGCGCATCACGCTGCCGCTGGTGACGCCGGCGATCATCGGCGGCATCATCATCAGCTTCCTCGAAGCCATTGCGCTGTTCGGCGCGCCGGCGCTGATTGCGCTTCCCGCCCGTTTCAACGTGGTGTCAACGCAACTTTGGCAATTCTTCGAATATCCGGTCCGCGTCGAAGAGGCCGCCGCCTATTCGATGCCGCTGCTCGCCATTACCGTGCTGATGTTCTGGGTGCAGCGCCGGATTCTCGGCCGCCGGGGCTACACCTCCGTCACCGGCAAGGGCGGCGAACGGCGGATGATCGCGCTGGGGCCTTGGCGCTGGGTGATGCTGGCTTATGCGCTACTAGTTTGCGCGCTGGCGGTATTCCTGCCGATGCTGGTGCTGATTCAGGCCGCCTTCGCCAAGGCCTGGGGCCGCGGCTTCTCCTTCGACAATCTTACACTGCACAATTTTTACTACTTGCTGTTCGAGCAGACCCAGGCGAAGCAGACCATCTTCAACACCTTTGCCTATTCGGCCGTGACCGCCTTCGCCGCGATCAGCCTGACTCTCGCGATTGCTTATGTGGTCAATCGAAAGCTGGTGCCGTTCAGCAACGTGCTGGCGTTTCTCTGCATGGCGCCGTTCGTGGTTCCCGGCATCGTGCTGGCGATCGGTTTCTATGCCGCCTATGCCCCGCCCCCGCTGGCGCTCTACGGCACCGCGACGATCCTGATTCTCGGTTTTACAACGCGCTTCCTGCCGATCGCGTACACATCGAGCGCTGCGGGCCTTCGCAGCATCAACCCGGAAATGGAGGAAGCGGTGCGGATTCTTGGCGGCAGCCGGCTGCTGGCGATTCGCAAGGTGTTGATTCCGCTGTTGAAGAAAAGCCTTGCCGGCGCCTGGATCCTGGTGTTCATCCCGGCGACGCGAGAACTGTCTTCGGCGATCTTCCTGGTCGGGCCGAATACCCGCGTGATCTCGGTGATGTTGTTCGATCTGTCGGAGGAAGGCAATTTCGAAGTGCTGTCGGCGCTCGGCGTCATCCTGCTGGTCGCCACTGTGGCGATCGCCGGCATCGGATCGAAGATCATCGGGCGCGATTTCATGCTGCGGAGGAATAGTTGAGCAGGCTCAAACTCTCCGGCGTCAGCAAGCGTTTCGGCAATTTCCTCGCCGTCGACAATATCGATCTCGAACTGCAATCCGGCGAGTTCGTTTCCCTGCTGGGGCCGTCCGGCTGCGGCAAAACCACGACCTTGCGCATGATCGCGGGCTTCGTCGATCCCACGCTCGGCACCATCGAGATGGATGGCCAGATCCTGTCCTCGCCGGCAGGCTCGGTTCCGCCGGACCGGCGCCAGATGTCGATGATCTTCCAGAGCTACGCGATCTGGCCGAACATGACGGTCGAACAGAACGTCGCCTTCGGTTTGGAGCTGCGCAAGATTGCGAACGCCGAAGTCAAGCGCCGCGTCGGCGAAATGCTGGAAGTAGTCCATATGAATCACCTGGCCGACCGCTATCCGGCCGAACTCTCGGGCGGCCAGCAGCAGCGCGTGGCGCTGGCGCGCGCAATCGTGATCCGGCCCTCGGTGCTGCTGCTCGACGAGCCCTTGTCCAACCTGGACGCGACCTTGCGGGAGGAGATGCGTTTCGAAATCCGCCGCCTGCATGACGAATTCCAGGTCACCACGGTCTATGTCACGCACGATCAGGCCGAGGCGATGGTGACATCGGATCGCATCGCCGTCATGAACCATGGCCGCATCGAGCAGGTCGACGTGCCCCGCGCGCTCTATAACCAGCCGAAGACGCGGTTCGTGGCCGGCTTCATCGGACGCACCAATTTCATCGAGGGTTTTGGCGACGGCCATCAGATTGCGTTCGACGGCTTTGCACTGCCGCGCGCCGCGTTCGATCACGAGATGCCTTTCGGTGGCAAGACCGTGTTTTCGGTCCGACCGCACAGCATGCGGCTCTCCGATTCACCGCCCGCCGCGCGCGACGGCTGTACTTCCATCGGCGTCATCGTCGTGGAGCGGGCGTATCTCGGCGAACACTGGGACTACGTCGTGCGGCCGCGCGAGGGCGCGCTGCAGCTTCGGGTGATGACTTCGCCGCTGGACGATTTTCCGGTCGGCGCCGCGGCGTGGCTGGAGTTTGAACCGCGCCAAATGGCGCTGATCGTGTGAGCCCGCTCAATCCGGCAAAATCAACAGGAGCAAGTCCGATGTCTTTCACCCCCGCCTCACAGGCGCTCGCCCGTTTCAAGGTGCTCGATCTGACGCGGGTGCGGGCAGGCCCGACCGCGGCGCGGCAACTGGCCGACTGGGGCGCCGACGTCATCAAGATCGAAATGCCCAAAGGTCTCGATGAGGCCGACATGGGCGGGCCGCGCCACGGGCCGGATTTCCAGAACCTGCATCGCAACAAGCGCAGCATCACGCTCAACCTCAAGGAGGTCGACGGCGTCGCCATCTTCAAGAAGATGGTCGAGACCGCCGATGTCGTGATCGAGAACTACCGGCCCGATGTCAAATTTCGCCTCGGCGTCGATTACGAGACCCTTCGCGCCATCAACAAGCGCATCGTCTACGGCTCGATTTCCGGCTTCGGCGAGGACGGCCCCTATCGCGAGCGGCCGGGTTTCGACCAGATCGCGCAAGGCATGGGCGGGCTGATGTCGATCACGGGGTTGCCCGGTCAGGGCCCGGTGCGCGTCGGCATTCCGGTGGCCGATCTCGGTGCCGGCATCTTCTGCGCGATGGGAATCCTGGTCGCGTTGCTGGAACGCGAAGTTTCCGGCGAGGGCCAATGGGTGCAGTCGTCGCTGCTCGGCGCGCAGATTTCGCTGTTGGATTTCCAGGCGGCGCGCTGGCTGATCGNAAAAGACGTTCCCGGTCAGGCCGGCAACGATCATCCGACCAGCATCCCGACCGGCGTATTCCCCACCAGCGATGGCCACATCAATATCGCCGCCGCCGGCAAGCACATTTACAGGCGCTTCTGCGAGACGNTCGGCCTCAATCATCTGCTCGAGGATCCGCGCTTTGCCGAAGACGCGGCCCGCTCTAAAAATCGCGGCGCCATCAACCAGATCATCTCCGAGGTCACCAGGAAGCAGTCGAGCAGCGACCTGATCGCCAGGCTCAACAAGGCCGGCGTCCCCTGCGGGCCCATCAATCGCATGGATGAAGTGTTTGCCGACCCGCAAGTCAAACATCTCGGCATGGCCGCGGCCGTCGAGCATAAATCGCTTGGCAAGATCGAGGTCGTCAACCAGGCGATCAAGTTGAGCCGGACGCCGGGCAAGATGACCCGCGCAACGCCTGAAAAAGGCGAACATACCGATGAAGTCTTGAAGCAATACGGCTATGACGACAAGTCGATTGCCGAATTCCGCGCGCGGAAGATAGTTTGAATCGAGAAGTTTTCGATCAATAGGATGGCGCGACAACGCCTGCAGGAGACCACCATGAAGACCTCGACCGAGCGGATGATCGCCAGGAAGGATGGACCGATCGGCTGGATGCAGTTCAACAATCCCGCCCGGCACAATGCCGTCTCCCTCGACATGTGGAAGGCGGTGCCGGAGATCATGGCCGAATTCGAGCGCGACGATCAAATCCGGGTGGCGGTGCTGGGCGGCGCCGGCGGCAAGGCTTTCATTTCCGGCGCCGACATTTCGGAATTCGCCGAGAAGCGCTCGTCGCCCGAGAGCGTGCTGGAGTACAACAGGATCGCTGGCCTGGCGAATGCCGCCATCATCGATTTTCGCAGGCCGACGATCGCGATGATTCAGGGCTATTGCGTCGGCGGGGGCCTCGGCGTGGCGCTGTGCTGCGACCTTCGGCTGGCCGCGGAAGATGCCAGATTCGCGGTCCCCGCCGCCAAGCTCGGCCTCGGTTACGCCTTTGACGGCATCAAGCGCCTGGTCGACGTCGTGGGCCCATCCTTTGCCAAGGAGATTTTTTACACGGCGCGGCAGTTCAACGCCGCGGAAGCGCTGCAGATGGGGCTGGTCAATCGTGTCGTCGCGGTCGCCGACATCGAAACCTTTGTGCGCGATTACGCCGGGACGATCGGCGGCAATGCGCCGCTGACCATCAATTCGGTCAAGCTCTGCGTCAACGAAGCCGTCAAGGACCCCGACAAGCGCAACCTTGCCGCCGCCCAGGTCGCGGTCGACGGCTGTTTCGCGTCCGCCGATTACGTGGAGGGACGAACCGCGTTCATGGAGAAGCGCAAGCCCGCGTTTCGAGGGCGGTGAGGCGCAAAAGTCGCTCCTCGGCCCAGATCATATCAGGTGCTCGCGCCTGATCTGCTTCTCGGCAGCGCGTCGACAGCGAGGCATTTGGATCCGACATCGAATTTTCTTTCGGCTCATCGAACCTTGCGGGAGCAAGGCTCCTGTACCCTAAGACAGAACCGTTGAGTAGATCGTCATGCCGCCAATGGCGATCGTGACTATTCCGACGACACCTTGCAGACCGCGATTGGCCCAGGTCAGCCATCGCGCGGAGACCGCGAGCGGCACCGCGATGACGACGGACAACGCGCCCATACCGAGCATCGAGCCGACGCCAAACAACAGGACGTAGACCATTCCGTACGCGGCGTTGGCGACTTGCGATATGGCGAGCATGAGAAGGGCGGCTGAACCGGCCATCCCGTGCATCAACCCGACCAGCAGCGTGCGCCAGCGAAAGCCATGTTGATGCAGGTGCGCGCTCTCCTCATGCGGGATGGCTTCATGGACGTGGCTGTGGACGTGGAAGTGTTCGATTCCGTCGCCGTGCCCATGGCGATGAAAATGCACGCGGTCGCGCCATAGTCGCCACAACACGTGAGCGCCCAGGCCAACCAGCATGATGCCAACCGCCGTCTCCAGCGGCCGCGCAAGATGTTCGGGGATCGCACGACCCAGCAGAATGGCGGCGCCGGCGAAGACGAACAGCGTCAGCGTGTGGCCGAGCCCCCACGTCAATCCGTGCTTGACGATATCGCGAATGTCGGTCCGGCGGGCGGCAATGCTCGATACCGCCGCGATGTGATCGGCTTCGAGCGCATGCTGCATGCCCAGCAAGAAACCGATACCCAGGACTCCGAACATGCGTTCCCTGCTGCGAAGGCTGGCGGAAGGGAAAGGAACTGGAATCGAACCTTCTCCGCGTAGCCCAGAGTAGTCTGTGGGGTCCGGGCGGTCCATGGGGGGCAGACGCTCCTTGCGGGCCGTATTGCACCCCCTAATGCCCAATTCTCGGTCAACCACCGCGAGAGAGCTGCGGCGGTCCCTGGCCGGCCGTAGCGGACGGGCCAGACGCCAATCCCGGCACTAACCTTAGGCACCCCCCGCCAAGCCCATACCGAGGCCCCTGATTGACCGGATCCACGAACTCGGCGGGGGATGCTCACGGTTGTAGCCTGAGAGAAAGCTGGCGATATGATCGTTGCGTAACGCCCAAGGCACTGACTATCGTCCTTAGCCGACAGCCGGATTTTACTCTTCGCCCGACGAAGCCCGGTTTCACCAGGAGCAACGGTACATGGTCGCCTCGCACGAAATACAGGCCCCGAACGACGCGGTACCAGTTCTGAACTACGATGCCATCATCATCGGGGCAGGCATGTCGGGCATATACCAGCTCTACCGATTGCGCGAACTCGGGATGCGGGTGCGCGTGTTCGAGGCCGGCACCGGTGTTGGCGGCACTTGGTACTGGAACCGCTATCCGGGCGCGCGCTTCGACTCCGAAAGCTATTCCTATGGCTACTCCTTTTCGAAGGAACTGCTGGAAGAATGGAACTGGTCCGAACATTTTGCCGGCCAGCCAGAAACGTTGCGCTACCTCAATCATGTCGCGGACAGGTTCGACCTGCGCCGCGACATGCTGTTCCGCAGCCGGGTTGCCGCGGTAACCTGGGAGGAGGATACGCGCAGCTGGAGCGTGACACTGCAGGACGGGAGCCGCTTCCGCGCGCGCTTCCTGATTACCGCCATCGGTCCTCTCTCCGCCCCCACCTTGCCGCGGATTGAGGGGGTGGACGTGTTTCAGGGTCAGTCCTTCCACACTGCCCGATGGCCACATGAGCCGGTCGACTTCGCAGGCAAGCGGGTAGCTGTCATCGGAACCGGGGCCACTGGCGTGCAGACCATCCAAACCATCGCCAAGACGGTCGGGCATCTGACCGTGTTTCAGCGCACACCGAACTGGTGCGCACCGCTGCACAATAGCAAGATCGACTCGGAGACCCAGGCCAAGATCAAGTTCGGCTACCCGGAGATGTTCAAGCGTTGCCAGGAGACCTTCGCCTGCTTCCTGCATACTCCGGACCCACGCGGGGCTTTCGAGGTTTCCGACGCGGAGCGCGAGGCTTTCTACGAGAAACTCTATGCCGAGCGCGGCTTCGGCATCTGGCAGGGCAATTTTCGCGACATCTTGATCGACCGGAAAGCGAACGCGACGATTAGCGATTTCGTGGCGAGAAAGATCCGACAGCGGGTGAAGGACCCCAAGATCGCGGAAAAGCTGATCCCACGGAACCACGGCTTCGGCACCCGACGACTGCCGCTCGAGACCTTCTATTATGAGGCCTACAATCAGGACAATGTCGAGCTGGTGGACATCACGGAAACGCCGATCGAGCGGATCACCCTGAAGGGTATCAAGACCAGTACCGCGGAATATGAGTTCGACATCATCATTTACGCGACTGGCTTTGATGCCATCACCGGGAGCTTCGACAAGATCGACTTCCGCGGCGTGGATGGCGTAAAGTTGAAAGACCGATGGAAGAACGGCCCGCAAACCTATCTCGGTGTCATGGTCGACGGCTTTCCCAACATGATGATGCTGATGGGGCCGCACACGGCATTAGGCAATATCCCACGCAGCATCGAATATAATGTCGATTGGGTGACTAACCTGATCCGCTACACCCGGGAATTCAGCCTGACGCGGGTGGAGGCAACCGCAACGGGTGTGACGGCCTGGACTGGTCACGTCAAGGCGCTCGGGGTCGGTCTACTCTCCAACGAGGTCAACTCATGGATGACCGGGATCAACAGCAATGTAGAAGGCAAGCAGACTCGCATCGTTGCGCGCTATAGCGGCAGCGCTCCCGCCTACCGCGCGAAATGCGACGAGGTGGCAGCGCAGCGATATCAAGAACTCGCGCTTTCCTAGACGACCGACATTGATAGTTCTAATACCATTCGGTCAGCGGCCCGCTAAATTTCTGCGTCGTCGCAAGCGCATCGGCATCGCCATTCTTGATGCTGTCGAGTTGCAGATTGGCAAAGTGCCGGCCGTTTGATTGGCGGCGGCGACGAATTCCGGCGACATCAGGCCGGGACCCGGCTCATGAGCCGACACTTTGATTCTTCAGCCAGTCCTGCCAGCCTGCCATCCGCGGGCGGTGCGGCTTCTCCTTGTAATAGGGAATCAGCGGCCGCCAGTTCGCCATCAGTTTCGTCATCGCGTCGACCGCATCTTCAGAGCCAGGTGCCCAGTCGACACGAAGGTCGGTGCGCGCATAAGGCTCAGTGTCATAGACAAGGATGACGGACGTCCAATGTCTACCCAGGTCTCCGCCGGCATCGCGTCCCGCAGTAATTGCGACAAGCATGCGATCCTCGAGAATATGCCCGGCTGAATCGATGAAGGCTCTGTTCATGCTTTCGACGACTTGGCCGGTAGCCAGATTGTTGCCCATCACGAGATAGTCGGTGCCGACGATCGAACCCTTGTGATCCTTGCTGCTGGACCCGGTATGTACTGCGACGCGGCCGTGCCGATCGACGATGCCGACTTGACGCCAAGCGAAATCAGGATCGGTCTCCGCCAGGTCTTTCAGCACTTTTTCCGGTGAATGTCCCATCGTAAGCAGCTCGATAGCGAGCGGCCCGAGGCCGGGGTCGGTGTGGGCCTGCGTGCACACCGCGCCGACATTGGCGCGGATGAAGGGGCACCGTCCGCCTACCGCGACCGCACTCGTGCACTGCGCGATTCCAAGCAGGCCCTGCTGGCGAGCAATCACTGTAAAGGTCATTTGCTAGTCTCCATGTTATGGATCGTTTCCGTTGCCGGGATAAGCCAGAGTTTGACAGAAGGATGGTGGAGCGTAACCAAGGCGCCAGGCGCGCCACTGCGCTCCCCACAACGGCATCCAGGACGTTTTTCGGTCTGCCGGACAAAAGTTGGCGGGAGCACGCGCGTATTTCCTCAGGACGGATCACAGCGTAAATTTTCGCCGGAGCGACGCCTCGAAGTGCGAGAAGTCGTCTAAGCGACATCCCTTCGGGAGCAAGGACTCGGATTTTCCGATCGGGTCATCTTGCACTATCCTGTTCAAAACGATCTCTTGAAGCCTTTGATCAGCGCATTCCGAAACGATAGCATCGCCCGATTCTCAATCTACTGCTGGCCAGATTGAGTTCGCGACAGAGACTCCCAGCATCGCGAGATTCTCAGTCGCCTGCCAGCACCATTGAATTTGCGACAGGGACAGGTTGTTTCGCAATCTAGGTCTGCATGCCCCAGCGTTGCACGGTTCGGGTCTCGATAAAGCGGAACACCACGTTCTCGACCGCCAATCCGATCAGGATAATGGTCAGCAGGCCGGCGAATACTTCCGGAATGTTGAGCTGGTTCTTGCTCTCGAAGATGTACCAGCCGAGCCCGCCCTGCCCCGACGACACACCAAATACCAGCTCGGCCGCGATCAGCGTGCGCCAGGCGAAGGCCCAGCCGATCTTGAGGCCGGCGAGAATGCTCGGAAACGCCGCCGGTATTAGAATCCGGGCGACGAAGCGCAACCCGCTCAGATTGTAGTTGCGCCCGACCATACGCGCCGTCGTCGACACGCCGCGGAAGCCGGCGAGCATGTTGAGCGAGACCGCCCACATCACCGAATGGACCAGCACGAATATCAGGCTGCCGGCGCCGAGGCCGAACCAGATCAGAGCCAGAGGCAACAGCGCGATGGCAGGCAACGGATTGAACATCGCGGTCATGGTATCGAGGAAATCGGTGCCGATCCTGGTACTGATGGCGAACACCGTGAGTAACCCGGCGAGCACCGTGCCGGTGGCAAAGCCGACCAGCAGCACCTCGATCGAGCTCAGGGCCCGGCGCGGGATGGTGCCATTGCCGATATCGGTGATCAGCGCACGCATCGCCTCGCTGAACGGCGGCACCAGCAGCGGATTGTCCAGCCAGCGGCCATAAATCTCCCAGCCCAGCGCCAACACGACGAGAATCGCAATCTTGCGCAGCCAGACCTTGTTGTAGATTTGTTCGGCCAGCGTCAACGGCTTCTCGATGATGCCGAACTGATCGGGCCCCAGCGTTTCGCAGTAGATATTCGGACGCTCAACCGCCTGAAACATGGGAGACCTCCTCGATCTGATCGGCGAACAGCATGTCGTGGATCTCGCGGCCGAGCGCAGCTGCTTCGTTGGAGTTTTCCTGGCCGCGCGGCACGCTGTTGATCTCGGCCTTGACCTGGCCCGGATGCGGTGAAAGCAGCAGAATGCGGCTGCCGAGCTTGATCGCTTCGGGAATCGAATGGGTGACGAACAGCACGGTAAAACGGGTCTCGTCCCACAGCGACAACAGCTCATCCTGCATGCGCGTGCGGGTGAGCGCGTCGAGCGCCGCGAACGGTTCGTCCATCAGCAGAATATCCGGCTCCATCGCCATGCCGCGCGCGATCGCGACGCGCTGCTTCATGCCTCCGGACAGCGTGTGCGGGTAGCTATGAGCAAAATCGGTGAGCTTGACCTTCTCGATATAGTGCATCGCCCGCTCATCGGCGGCCTTGCCGTGCAGCGTGCCGGTGGTCTTGAGCGGGAAAGCAACGTTCTGGAACACGGTCATCCACGGCAGCAGCTGGTCGAATTCCTGGAACACCATGATCCGGTCGGGGCCTGGCCTGGTAATGCGCTCGCCCTTCAATCTGATTTCGCCTTCGGTCGGCGTCAGATAGCCGCCGACCGCCTTGAGCAAGGTCGACTTGCCGCAGCCCGACGGGCCCACCACGACGAAGCGATCGCCTTGCAGCACTTGGAAGCTGACGCGATAGGTCGCGGTGATCAGATGAGCTTGGGTCTTGTACTGCATGGTCACGCCGCGGACATCGAGCAACGGCCGCCCGGCCTCGGCGTCCGGCGCCGCGCGGCCGTGAAGCGCCGCGGAAGGCGCGACCGACCCGATTCCCGCCGTGTCGGAAGCCGTTTTCGACGCAGGTGTTGCACCGCTCCTCATCCGTCTTATCTTCCCAGGATCGTTTGTTTCCTATTTGAGACTTCGTTACGCGCACGCGACTATCAAACAATAAATGTCGGGAGGACAAGCCTTTCTATTCGGGCGCCTTCCGCAATTTCCGCCCGTTAACGGCGCGGCGCCCGCGCCTTCCTCAACTGCCCTTGAGGTCGTGCGCCTCGGCGAAGAACATCTCTTTCCATGACAGCGGGACGCGCTTCACGCGACCGACTTTGTGCATGAACTCGACAAGCTTCATCAGACTGGTCGGCGCGGTGGTGTAATCAATGTCCGGATCGGTGATCATCGCCACCAGATCGTCGGCGGAGTTCTTTTTGTCGTTGGTCAGCTTCAGATAGACTTCCGCGGCGGCCTTCGGCTCGCGCTTGATGAAGGCGTTGGCCTCCTCATGCGCAGCGCGCACCGCATCGCAGATTTTCGGATTGGCATCGTGGAAGGCCTTGGTTGTCACCTGGATACCGTTGGTGTGCTTGCCGTCGGTCTCGTAGCTGTTGAGCACCTGGTGGATGCCGGGCACCCGCAATTCGTAGTAATTGAACGGCGGCGAGCTGAAATGGCTGTTCACGGTCTGGCCAGAGAGCATCGACTGCATGGCCTCCGGGTGACCCATGGTCACCGTGAACTCATCGAGTTTGTCGTATTTCTCGAAACCCCACAGTTTGGCGGCCGCCATTTGCAGTGCTATGGCCTGGCCTGAAATCTTCGCGGTCGGCAACGCGATGCGATCCAGGGCGCTGAAATCGGCAATCGTCTTCACCGCAGGATTCCGCGTGGTCAGTATGTAAGGCATCGATTGTACGGTACAGACCGCGCGCACTTCCTGCGGCGTGCCGAAGGTTTTGTCCCACAGTGTGGCGAGTGAAGGCGGCCCGACGTCGACGAATTGAATCGTTCCGCTCAGCAGCCCGTCGTTCAGCGCGCCTGGGCCGCCCATCGTCCGCCAGACGACACCCAGACCGTTGACGCCGAGCCTCGAGGCGTGCGCTTCGATCAGTCTGTGATCCTCCATCACCATCAGCGGCAGGAACGGCAGGCCATATTGCTTGCCGAGACTGATGGTTGAAACTTCGGCGGAAGCCGGCCGAACCAAGGCTGGAAATGCGATAAGGCCGGTGACGAATTTGCGTCTGTTCACGTTGCCCCCTGATGTTAATCTATCCAATTCCGCGTTTTGGATCGGGAATCCCCGTCGTTTCGTCCACGCTGGCTCACTTGACTCCGAACAATCGCGCCGGATTGTCGGCGAGGATGCGCCTTCGGATCCCGTTGTCGCGACTCATTCACCGGCAAAATCACCACCTTGTCCAGACGACCATTCGATTCGTAGCGTGTAATCGCGTTTTACTCCTGCGGTGAAAATCTCAGTCGAGGGAAAAGGCGCTTGCGGCCCGGTTGGCGACGCCGATTCGGTCACGCGACCGCCGGTTGGGGTACGAAATCCTCTTCCGGCAGGGCATCGTGCGGATTCCGGCAGCGTTCGCGGTAATAGTCCCGATAGAGCTTGAACCGCTCCAGGAGACGCCGCATCTCNGCGACCGTGTCGGCATGCAGGTCGACCCGCAAATCGATCTCCGGATAATCCTGCCGGTCTANAACGCGCAGCCAGGCGGAACGCTCGGGTCGGTGGATGCCGTTGGTCGCCTGTCCACCAGCCTTGCGTCCGCCCTCCAGCGCGCTCATCAGGCGATCTTCGAGTGGNNCANCGGNATCGGCCAGAAAGCCCTCTATGATACCGGCCACCGTTTGCGGGCCGGCAAGTCCNTTGCCGAATGCCGCATAATAGGGACCGNTCGTATGCCCGGCCCATTGCCCNCATTTNGCGCCGGTATGTGCCACGACATTTCCCTCCCGGTCGATAATNCCGGTTTGCCGATACATNAAGTCGTCGTCNTTCGCCTCCACCACGCTCATCACGGAGCGCGGCGTGAACCCTTGTGCCAGCAGATTGAGCGCGCGCGGATCATGCGCGCGCAGGTACATGGCTTGCGACTTGCTGATGCCGACATTCGGCCGAACACTTTCGTTGCGGCGACCGCAAGCCAGAGAAAAGGTCGTGGTGCCGATACCCAAACGCTCCGTGCGAGGGCAGCGCGCGATGATTGAATAGGTCATATCATCTCCCTCGGCATTTCCTTGGGTTGATCGGCGGCGACCATGTCGGCGAACTCCATCTGCGTTTTCGCGTTGCGTGGACTCCGTGCGCGCTCGACGTAGTAGTCTGCGTAGAGCTTGAATTCCGCGTGCACTCGCCTGAGTTCTTTGACGGCCTCGTCATGCGCATCGACGCGAAGGTCCCAATCTGAGTAATCGAAGATGCCGGCGACAACGATTGCCGCCGAGCGCTCGGGTAGTCGCCTTCCCTTGCCGACCTGTCCGCCGGCGTCCCTGCCGGCTTCCAGCGCCACGAGTAATCGCTCTTCCAGAACTGCCGCGGGGTCTGCCGCATAGCCCTCGGCGACCGCGTCCAGCACGTGCTGCCCCGCCAGCATGTCGCCCATGGCCACATGGTCTTTGCCTGCCAGATGACCGCACCAAGGTCGCGTCATGGTGCCCGTATGGGCGGCCACGTTGCCTTCGCGATCCATGACGCCGATCTGTCGATAGTCCGAATTCACATCGTTTCCGATGAGCTGTGCCAGCACCTGTTTGGAGGTAAAGCCCTGCGCGAGCAGGCGGACCGCCAGCGCATTGTTGCCGGGATTAGGGGCGCCCAAGGTAATCGAGACACCGGTGTTGGCCCGCGTCGCGTCACTGCAATACATCCCGATCAAGAATGAGTAGCTGGCGACACCGAGCCCGAGGCGTCCGGTTCGCGGACAACGCGCGATGATGCAGTAGGTCACGCTGCGACTCCCGATGATACCCAGGGATCGGCCAAGCCCATCTCTAAAGCTCCTTCACGCGCGTATTGTTCGGCTATCAGACGGTAACATCTTAATCGTAGACCCGCATGTGATTTGCGTCGCGGTGGCGGATTCATGAAATCGCTCAAAGCGTTGCTTGAACCATGATCTCGACGAGAATCGCCGGTGATGCGAGCTTGGATTCTACCGTGGCCCGCGCCGGCGCGTTGGCACGGTCGATCCAGGATTCCCAAACCTTGTTCATACCGTTAGCGTCGGCGATGGTCGACAACCATATATTGGCGCTGACTAGCCGTGTCTTCGACGTGCCTGCCCGGGCGAGATAGGCGTCAATCTGTTTGAGAACGCTTTTTGTCTGGGCTTCGATGTCGCCCGAAACATCCTCTGCGGTGATGCCCGAGAGGAAAACGAAACCATTGGCGACGACGGCTTTGCTCAAGCGGCCGTTCGATTCGTAACGCGCGATCATGTGTTCCCCCACAACGTTGCGCCCGACAGGGCGTCATTCAAACCTTGACGATCAATTCGCGGGGGCAACTTTCGGTCCAATTCTCCACCCCCGCTTCGGTGACGAGGAACGTGTCCTCGGTGTGATGCCGGCACCCGTTATGGTAGTAGCTGTATTCGATGCAGATCACGGCCGGTCCTTCCAAAACCGTTCGGTTGACCTCGTTCATGCGCGGCTGTTCATGCGAGCCGATGCCGACGCCGTGGCCGACGAACTCGCGCGGGAATTTCGGAAGGTGTTTGGAGATGAGGCTATAGCCGCGTTCGAACATCTCGCCGCCCGTCATCCCGGGGCGGAGTCCCATACCCAGTTCCAACTGCGCTTCATTGAGACGCTTCCAGATCTCCTGGTGTTTGGCACTCGTCTCGCCGAGGAAGTAGGAGCGGACAAAGTCGGCGTTGTAGCCGAGACAGATCGCTCCCATGTCGACCTTCACGAAGTCGCCGCGCTGCATAACCGTGCCCATTGGGAATGGCGCGTGGGCCGCGAAAGAGTTTTTCGGCCCGCATCCGATGTTGATGAAACGGATTCCATCCGCACCCTCGCTGATCATCCGACCGGTCGCGGCCTCAAAGAGGTCGTGGTCAGTACCGCCGACCTTAATGGCGTCGCGGAAGGATGCGTGCGCCTTAACGGTGATCTCGGTCGCCCGGCGCAGGCGCCGGATCTCCTCCTGGGTCTTCACCATGCGACAGAGTTCCAGGAGCGGGCTGGCATCGACGATACGATTGCCCTCCAGAAGACGGTCGAGCTTCGCCTTGTATCCGGCAGGCAGGACTTCACCTTCCGTGCCGATCACCAGACCCTTGACCTTACGGTCGGCAAGCACGGCCTTCGCCGCCTCGAAAAAGTCCGGGTAGAAGGTCGTGTCGAGGTCGGTGAAGAACTCGGCCATGGCATAGGCCCGCACGTCAGGAATCCAGGTGGAATCCATGGCGAGATGCAGATCCACAGCCGGCACCACGAAAGCGGATTCAATCGCCGGATCGCGGAAATAGAAGACCGTAAAGGGCCGATAGGCCAGTTGACCGCCGTTGTTGAAGAATTCGCTCACATAACTTGAATTCTCATTGCCGCGCAAAATCAGGAGATCGA
>JGI12635J15846_10000196_pt1 | contig 47185 bp, 37 predicted proteins | sample BlaSpr_A8_OM2_M2_FD_15846 | JGI IMG/M metagenome (IMG submission 15846)
GTTCAACCTTGTTGTTCAACCTGTTGTTCAACCTTGACACCACCTAGTCTGGCGACTAGCTTCGTCGTGTTCGCCGCCACTCCTCCCGTAGAGTGCGTCAGTGCTTCGCACTTTCGGACAACCGCCGCGGCAAATCTACACCAGACCAGACCCGATCCTGGCACGCAGAAGGCAGCGTTCGCTCCACGCATACATACACAATTGACACTACGGAGGATCGCGTTTTGCGAACCGCGTCTCGTGACTTCTCGCCGTGTTTCAACGTGTTGCTCGCGGTCGAGGGACCTTTCTACGTTGAAGATTGCGATCAACACTGTTTTTGGGCGGTGCCAGTTCTCCGAGCGGATCGGACGCGCGGCGGGGCGGCCCTTCTACCTGTTCGATAGCCGCCCGGAGATATCGCCGAACAAAAGGACGATCCAGTTCGGTCCGGTCGCGCATCGTGACGTGACGAATCAATTTCCCCGTGCCCTTCAGAATTCCATTAGGGTCGGGAAGCAGCGTGCCGCGGTTGAAACCGAGGTTCACGTGATCGAAATAGGCGACAACATGGCAAAAGCCGTCCTTAAGCGGTTTGCCGGTGAAGGAGAATCCGATCGTGACAGCGTAACCTTTGACGATGGACTCGATCGCGTCGGGCGCCTCTTCCAGAACCACATCACGCAGCGCCAAAGTCAGATCTGAGACGTGTGGATCGTAGGGAGCGAGATAGCTTAAAAGTTGGCGATCCGGCAATCGAGTCATCGCCTGGCAGAGTAGCACAATCCTCAAACACATCTGGGTGCGCGCAAATCATTCACCAGCGGCAACCTAGCCCGGGCTATTATTCTGAAATTTGATTGCAATGCCGAACACTTACCCCAAGACGCTGCTTCGGAAGGGCTTCCTTCGATCCTTTATTCTGTGGCTTGTCATCGGTCTGGTGATTCTCTGGTCGCTTGCCGTGTTGATCCTTGTGGCCGCCCGGTGGATCGACCCACCGACAACCGCGGTGCACATCCAGCGCCGTTTACAGGCATGGATTCACCACAAGCCGTATCGCGAACGCTACAAATTCATTCCACTCAGCCAAATCTCGCCCGACCTCCAGCACGCTGTGATCGCCGCAGAGGATGCGCACTTCTACCAGCACCATGGATTCGATTGGCACGAGATCCAAATCGCTGCCGAGGACGATTTGGAAGGCGATCGCACTCGCGGAGCCTCGACCATTACCCAGCAACTTGTAAAGAATCTATTTTTCGGAACGGGCCGCTCTATCCTCCGCAAGGGCGCAGAGGTCACACTTGTACCGGTGGCCGAATTCGTCCTCGGCAAAAAGCGCATTCTCGAGATCTACCTCAACGTGGTCGAATGGGGTCCCGGCATTTATGGTGCAGAGTCGGCGTGTCGCTACTACTACGACGAAACTGCAGCCCGGAATATCGGCCGGCAACAGGCGGCACGGCTCGCTGCAATTCTGCCGGCTCCCCTGAAGCGACGACCCGAACGGATGAATCACTACAGCGCGATTATCCTTACGCGGATGCGCCAAATGGGTTGGTAATCGAACCCTAACTTCTTCACTCAGCCGATTTGATTGGCCGGGAACCTGTGATGAGAATGTCCACCAGTCTCCTGGCGCTTTGCTGCCAGTCAGGGCCGGAGGCCACACGGGAGACGCCGGTCAGCGCGCGGAGCAGGCGGCGGACGACCTCCAAAGGGTTGGAAATTCCCGGTAGCGGGAGCAGAACCATAGCGTGTTCCGCAGTGTGGAGCGGCCGAGTTGAAGGCACGATCAAGGCTCACCAGGAAGATTCAGGCACGCGAAGATTCAAGCGCTCGAGGACGGGCGCTCAAGGGCAGGGATCGCGCTGTCAAAGTCAGCGCTCACTGCCAGCCTCCGCCAAGCGCCTTGTAAAGTTGCACCAGGCTTTGGTACTCGCTGCCTCGGGCCTGGGCGAGAGTAAGCTCGGCGGTAAAGAGTGATCGCTGCCCATCGAGAACTTCCAGGTAGGTGGTGATGCCTCCCCGATAGCGTACGAGAGACGTGTCGACGGTATCCTGCAGGTCCTTGACGGTTGTCTCCTGCGCGACGCGGACTTGATGAAGTTTCTGATAACCGAGCAGAGCATCGGAGACGTCACGGAACGCCAACTGGATGGCCTGCTTATAAGCGATCAGTTCCTGACGATGTTGCGACTCAGCCAGCTTTAGATTCCCGCGCAGGGCGCCACCGGTGAAAATGGGCTGAGAGACCTGGGCGCCGTAGGACCAGATTCCAGTCTGTGAACTCATAAGGCCAGAGAACAGAGTGCTCCGACCGAACGCGCCTCCCCCGCCGCCAGTAAGAGAAATCTGCGGAAAGAAGGCAGCTCTGGCGACGCCGATCTCGGCGTTTGCGGCGATCAGGTCTTGCTCGACCTGTCGAATGTCCGGTCGGCGCTCGAGCAGCGTTGACGGCATGCCGGGCGGTACTTCCGGAGGAAGAGGCTGCTCCGCCAACGGGCGTCCACGTCGCACGCCTTCGGGATAATGGCCAAGAAGAATACTTATCGCGTCTTCCTCCTGGCCAATCTGTCTCTCAAGGTCCGGGATCGCGGCATTTGCGGTATCCAGCACCTGCTCGGCCTGAAGAACATCCAGCTTCGTGGCAACGCCGTGGTCGAGCCGCAAGCGCGTCAGCTTGACAGACTCTTCCTGTGTTTTGACAGTGTCCTGGGTGATGCGGAGCTGGAGGTCGAGATCGAGGAGCTGAAAATAGTCACTGGCGACGTCGCTCACCAGGGTCAACGTGACGGTTTGCCGCGCATCCTCGGTAGCGAGCAACTCGGCGCGCGAGGCCTCAGTCGCACGGCGCAGGCGGCCGAAGAGGTCCAACTGGAATGCGGCGTCAGCAGTCAGACTCAGAATGTTGTATTTGGATTGAGTGCTTGGGTCTTTTCCCCCACTGAAATCGGCATTCCCTTGTACCTGCGGAAACAGATTGGAACGCGTGATCGTGACTTGGGCACGCGCAGCGCTGACGCGCTCCGCGGCCAGTAGGAGGTCATAATTCTCCTTCAGAGCGGTGCGGATGAGCTCTTGCAGTTGCGGGTCCCGGAAGACTTGCCACCAGGGAAGGTCTGCCAAGGACGCTGCCTGAGCTTGCGAGTTGTCGCCCCGATCCCAGTACACGCCTGGGGTCGCAACCACGGGCCGGTGATAATTCGGGCCGACCATGCACCCGGTGGTTACGATCGAGGCCATGATCGCGGATATCAATAACAAAGCCTCCAAGTTTTTCATGAGCGTCTTCATTGCTCGTTCCTCTCGTTCCATGCGCAGTCGACCATTTCAGTCTCCCTCCGCCGGAGCCGTTCCGGGCATTGCGGTAGAGACCCGCTCTTTGCCGGCGCCGGACCATTTCTCGACCAGGTAGAAGATGGCGGGCACGAAGAAGATTCCGATCAGGCTCGCGGCCATCATCCCCCCGATCACCGTCGTGCCCATGATTTGACGAGCGACCGACCCAGCTCCGGTGGCCGTCCATAGAGGCACGCAACCCAGAATGAACGCGAAAGAGGTCATCAAAATCGGCCGCAGGCGGAGCTTGGCGCCTTCGAGCGCGGCATCCGCCAGAGGCTTACCTTTTTCGTATTCATCTTTTGCGAACTCGACAATCAGAATCGCGTTCTTCGCGGCCAGCCCTATGAGCATGACCAGCCCGATCTGCGAGTAGACATCACTCTCGATCTGGACGAGGTATGGCGGCAGGAAAAGACCGAGCAGGACGCGGCGCAGCCAGAGGATTCCAAAGGCTCCGAAGATCGCTACGGGCGTGCTCAGCAGCACGCTGAACGGGAGCGTCCAGCTTTCATACAGCGCCGACAAAATCAGGAAGACGAAGAGCAGCGAGAGTCCGAAGATCACGGCAGGCGGCACTCCCTCCCGCGCCTTCTGCTCTTGAAACGACATTCCCGAATAATCGAAGCCCATCTCGCTCGGCATCGTCTGCTTGAAGACGTCTTCGAGGGCAGCCGTGGCCTGGTCCGCGCTAAAGCCGGGGGCAGCGCTGCCATTGATCTGCGCCGAACGATATTCGTTGAAGCGCAAAGTAAACTCCGGGCCGAGCTGCGACTTGATGGCGGTCAGTGTGGAGAGCGGGACATTGTCTCCCTTGTTGTTCCGGACATAGAACTGCCCGACATTTTCGGCCCTGGCTCGGTCCTCGCCCTCTGCCTCGATATAGACCTGCCATTGGCGACCAAAGCGATTGAAATAGTTGATGAAATAGCCGCCCATGAAGGTTTGGATGGTGCGGTACACATCATTGAGGACCACACCTTGTTTCAGCACTTTGTCGCGGTTTACTTCGACAAATTCCTGCGGGACGCTGGCCAAAAAAGTAGTGCTGAGGCTTCCGATTTCCGGCCGCTTTCGGGCAGCGTCAAGAAAAGTGGCCAGGTTCTTGGCGAGAAACTGAATATCGCTGCCGGAACGATCTTCCAGCATGAAGGTAAAGCCGCCCGCAGTACCGACGCCCGGAATGGCGGGCGGGGAAAAACCGAAAGCGATCGCCTCGGGCACCTTACTTAACTGCTGGTTCAGATGTGCCTTAAGCGATTGAAATTGCTCCGCCCTCGCCTTGCGCTCGTCCCAGGGCTTGAAGGTCACAAAAAATGTCGAGTTGTAACTGGTGCGAACAAAACTAAGCAAACTGAAACCGACGAAACAGGTAACGTGTTCGACGCCCGGCGTATTCATCAGGATTTTTTCCACGTTGGTCGTGACCGCCGTGGTGCGTTCGAGCGACGCCCCATTCGGCAGTTGCACATTGACGTAGGCGTAACCCTGATCTTCGTCAGGAAGAAAGCTCGATGGGATTCGATTGGCAAAAAAGAAACCCGCTATGCCAAAGACCACCAGCATCACGATCACAACGACGGTCTTTTGGAGCAATACAGCGCTCCAACGCACATAGCCCTCTGTAGCTCGATCGAAGACGCGGTTAAACCAATCAAAGAATCTCCTGAGGAGTCCATGGCTCTCGGTTCGCGGCTTGAGCAGCAGCGCCGCAAGCGCCGGGCTGAGGGTGAGCGCATTGAACGCGGAGAGCAGAACGGAAATCGCGATCGTGACCGCGAATTGTTGGTAGAGTTTGCCGGTGATTCCGGGAATGAAAGCGGTGGGAACAAATACGGCGGAGAGAACCAAGGCGATGCCGACTACGGGGCCGGACAGTTCTTCCATTGCTTTCAGGGCGGCGCCCTTCGGCGTCATGCCCTCCTCGATGTGGCGCTCCACACCTTCGACCACAACGATGGCATCGTCGACCACAAGACCGATCGCAAGCACCAAACCAAAGAGAGAAAGCGTGTTGATGGAAAAACCGAACAACGGAAAAAATACGAATGTGCCCAACAGCGAAACCGGCACCGCAAGCAGCGGAATCAGCGTGGCGCGCCAGCTTTGCAAGAAGATGAAAACCACGAGGATAACGAGCGCAAGCGCGATCAGAAGAGTTGTGATGATTTCCTTCATGCCCTCCGTGACCGAACGCGTGGTATCCAGCGCAAGCACGTAATCCAGATCTTGCGGAAAGCGCTCCTTCATCTTCGCCATCAGCCTATTCACGCCGGCGGCAGCATCTACCGCATTCGAGCCCGGGAGTTGATAGGTGGCAATGATGGCGCTCGGCTTGCCATTGAAACGTCCAGCGACGCTGTAGTCCTGCGCTCCCAGTTCGATTCGAGCGACATCGCTGACCCGAACAGTCCCCCCATCGGGAGTCTCGCGCACGACAATCTTCCCAAATTCCTCCGGGGAGATGAGCCGGCCCTGCGCGAGCACGGTGTAAGTAAATTCCTGGCCCTTGGGCGCGGGTTCGCCGCCCGCCTTCCCGGCTGGGTTAACGGTGTTTTGCGCTTGAATGGCGTTGACGATTTCAGGGACGGTGACGCCGAGCTTCGCCAAGGTGTCGGGCTTTACCCACAATCGCATTGCATATTGGCCCGCTCCGAATACCTGAACATTGCCGATGCCCGGCGAGCGCAGAATGGGATCGACAAGGTTGATGTATGCGTAATTGGCCAGAAAGGTGGCGTCGTAGGTTCCGTGCGGCGAGTACACGGCGGTCAACGTGAGGGGAGCAGTGACCGATTTTCGTACGTTGACACCATAATTGGTGACATCGACGGGAAGCTGGGAGGCAGCCAACGTCTCGCGGCTTTGCGCGAGAATGTAATCGGTGTTGGGATCGGTTTTGGCGTCGAAGTCCACGATCAGGCTGGTGCTCGAATTGCCGGTGGCATTCAGCGAATACATGTAGTTCATGTTGTCCACGCCGCTCATCTGCTGTTCGATGGGAGTGGCAACCGCTTGCTCCAGGGTTTGCGCATCCGCCCCAATGTAAGTGGCCAGGACTTGAATCTCCGGCGGAGCGATGTTCGGAAACTGCGCGACCGGCAAACTCAGGATGGTGAGGGTGCCGACAAGCACGAGGACGATCGAGATCACCATGGCCACGATGGGACGATTGATAAAGAACTTTGACATCGGATTACCTCCCCGTGACTTCCGCGGCAAACGGCTTGGGGTTCACTTGCATTCCCTGGCGTACCTTCTGCACACCTTCAGCAATCACTCGTTCGCCCGGCTTTAGTCCGTCCGCAACAACCCACTGCGAGCCGACGCGGTCGCCGACTTGAACGGTTCGAATGCTCACTTTGTTTTTGTCATCCACCGCGGCAACTTGGTAGCTGCCCTGTAGTTCCGAGACTGCACGTTGCGGCACGAGCAGCGCATCGTGCTGGACACGAATTACGGCGCGAACTTTGGCGTACCCGCCCGGACGCAGAACATTTCCGGGATTGGAAAATAGCCCAGCGAGTCGAATTGCCCCGGTGCTCTCGTTGACCTGGCGGTCAGCAAAGAAGAATGTTCCGGTCTGCGCGTAGGTTGAGCCGTCGGCCAGAATCAGTTCGAGGCGCAGATTCTTGTCCGCCGCTTCCCGAGTAGCATCTGTCGGGAAGCGTTTTCTCCACGCCAGGTATTGGGGCTCGCCGACGGTGAAATAAACCTTGATGGGGTCAACGGTCGACACGGAGGTGACGGGCCCGCTACTAAGATTGACTAAGGCGCCCACCTGAAGCTGAGCCTGCCCAGCAATGCCGTCGATGGGCGCTACGAGGCGGGTAAAATCGAGGTTGATCTTGGCCGTTTCGACAGCAGCCTCATCCGTTTTGATGAGCGCCTGGGCGGTTTCGACCGTGGCCTTGGCAGCCAAGTTATTCTGAACGGAATTGTCGAGGTCCTGCTGGCTCGCTGCCTGTACTTTGGCCAGCGGGGTGTACTTCTCTACGTCAAGCTGAGTTCTTACTTGGATGGCTTCGGCGGTAGCAAGCTGGGCTTTGGCTTGTGCTAACTGTCCTTGCGCCTGGTCGAGAGCCGCCTGAAATGGTCGCGGGTCAATCTCGAAGAGTAATTGCCCCTGCTTGACGAATGCGCCTTCCTGATAACCCTGCCGCAGCAAGTAGCCCGTGACCTGTGCCCTGACATCGGCGTTTACCAATCCGTCGAGCGTGCCAATCCACTCGCCAAAAATTGGAACGTCTTTCTGCTCGACCTGCACGACTTCAACGTCCGGTACGGTGCCGGATGGCGCTCCCGCAACATGCCTCGGGTATATCGCTCCAATCATCAGGCCGATGACGAGCAAGCTAAGCGCTGCGCCGATCCAGAGTTTGTATTTCGAAAGCGTAAGCATTTTCTCCCCCATGCAGCGTGACATTGCGCGTCTGCATCTCCGGCATCTTAATTCAATGACAACCCATCGACGACTCATCGGCGATGCCGGACTCGCGAGCCGGCGGTGAGGCACCAACTGAAAATCTCTGCTCGCGTCCCTAGCGTCCGCCGATGACTACTGCCCCCTACACAAAGGGTTCCAATTTCGCCAAGATGGCGGGGAGATACTCTGCGACCGTTGGATGAATATGCATGGCGCGCCGTACAACCGTGTACGGCGCCTTGGCGTACATGATGTCCAACAAAACGTGAATTACCTCGTCGCCTCCGGTCCCAAGAATGGCAGCACTCAGAATCTGTTTTGTTTCCGCATCAACCGCGATTTTGATGAAACCTTGCGTCTCGCCTTTCTCAAAGGCCCGGCTCACTCGGCTCATCGGATATTTCACAGCGCGTGCAGTTCGACCAGACTTCCGAATTTCGGCGTCCGTCATGCCGCATCGTCCTAGCGGCGGATCTGTATACAAGGCGTACGCCTGGATTCGATCGGACACGCGGCGATGGTCTCCGTTGAAAAGATTATCGGCGACGATCTCATAGTCGTTGTAGGAGGTATGGGTAAAGGCGCCGCGGCCGTTGCAGTCACCCAGGGCCCAGATGCCGGGAACGTTTGTTTGCAGTTGATCATCAACGATGACGTAGCCGCGCTCGTCGGTCGCCACACCAGCCTGGTCGATACCGAGGTCGTTCGTGTTGGGAGTACGTCCCACTGCGAGAAGAACATGAGTGCCGAATACTTCCAGCGGATCTTTGTCGCATTCGACACTTACAGCGATACGGCTGTCTCGCTTCGCCAGGGAGATACATTTCGCGTTCGCCCGAACCCGTATCCCCTCCATCTCCAGGATTTCGCGCACGGCCTGGGAAAGGTCTTCGTCTTCGCGTCCAATCAAACGCGGTCCCATCTCTACAATCGTGACTTCGCTGCCGAAGCGGCGATACATCTGGGCGAACTCCAAGCCAACATAACTTCCGCCGACAATGACGAGGTGCTCGGGCAAGAAGTCGATATCCATCATCGATGAGTTCGTGAGAAATGGAACTTCATCAATCCCCGGGATCGCCGNAATCGAAGCGCGCCCGCCGACGTTGATGAAAACCTTGTNGGCTTGCAGGATTTCATCGTTGACCACGACGGTGCGGGGTGACTGAAAGCGCGCGTGGCCCTGGATGACCGTACAATTCTTGAGTCCTCGCAATCCTTTCTCTACGCCCCGGCTCGAACGTCCGGCAATTTCATCCTTGCGTGCTTTCACGCGCTTCATATTGACGCGCACATCGCCCTGTACATCGCCATTCAGCGCAAAACCATATTCGGCGCCTCGGCGAGCCACATGGGCTGCGTACGCGCTTGCAATGAGCGTCTTTGTCGGTATGCATCCCGTATTCACACACGTGCCACCAAACTTGTGGCGCTCAATAATCGCCACCGCCATGCCCGCGGCCGCAAAGCGCGCGGCCAGGGACGGGCCTGCCTGGCCGGTCCCGATGATGATTGCATCGTAGTTCTTCATTGCGGAGTTGCTCATTGCGGAAGCTCTTCGCCGGTGTGCTCCCGTACCAGGTACTCGGCGTACCAGTTACTAGTGATTTCATACGTCGGATCTGCCATGTTCTTTTGTCCGCCTTGATCCGTTTGTTCGTAAGTCGGCAACAGTCTGCAATCACTTTCGCCCTAAGGGTGTTTTTTATACTCCTAGCGAAGGCGACCTTCAAGCGCCGTGCCAATCGGCAATCACCCTGCAGATTCGAACATCGAGATTCCTGTCCAGAACTGTTGCGGCGTCCGCAAGGAAACGGCGGAGGACCGGATTCTCCCGATGTCTGTCGAGGTAGTCTTGCGATTCGTAGCGCTCGCAGTCGCCGAGCACCCGTTTGGGAAAGAGCGGACCCGCGGCGTGACCGTCGAGCACAAGATTTACGCGAATAGTAGCACGGAAGATTGAGAAGCTACGCAGGGTTGTGCCTCGCGGGAACCAGGTAAGAGCAACGGGTGAGTGCGCGTAGCGTTTCGGCGAATCAAAAGAGCTCCACGGGTGCCGCATGGTCCGAAGCAGAAGCGAGTCGAGCATCCCTCGTAACTAACGCCGCTCCGAGTTTCTCAGCGAGCACGATGTAGGCAGCATCATACGTAGAAAAATTGTGACGGAGTTGCCAGATACGGGGCAGGAGCACCAGATGGGGATATCGAGTAATACGGAGATCCAGCAGATCGCGGACCGCCTGGTCAGCACGATGCACGGAGACCACTCCTTGCAATGCTAGACGCCGCAATACCCGCGTGACCTCAAGATCCAGGAGGTGAGGCGCGTGCAGGCTTTCGTTACGCGAATAAATTCGCTCCTCGATGTGCTGCCCGGCAACTGTCTTGAAGAAGCCAGTCAACGGCGGCAGACGCATCCAGGACGATCATCGAGCTTCGCGCGCTTCTCGAACCAAGTGAGACGTATCGATCTGCGCCGAAACCGGCTTACGTTTGTGCAGCCGCTCCCGCAATTCTGCGAGCGTGGGTCTCTCCGCGATTTCCTTGATCTCAGCTAACAAATAGTCCGAAAGCGACTTACCTGCCATAGCAGCGCGAGCTTTCAGGCCACGATGGAGGGCATCGGGTACATTACGAAGCTGAATCATCTTAGACATGCTACAAGCATGTTTTCATGTTTACCACATGTCAAGCAATTGCCTTTCCGCTTTCCCAAGCCAGGTCCGCGCACAAGGCCAAATCCAACATTTGTGGCCGCGAGGACGCGACTTTTTTAAAGTGTGCCAATTGCATGCGAGAACTATGCCGTACCGACAAGTCCACTACGACCGCATGGATGAATAACCGATTACGGCCGAACAGTCGAAAGTGTCTGCAACCTGCAACATCACAACCGGAGAAATTCTTTCGAAATAGCAATCTGCGTACGTAACGTCGTGCTCGGCAAGGCCCAGGAAGCCGACACCCGAAACCTCAAGCTCCTCGAGCGCTTCATGGCGGACCATCGCGACGTAGTCGGCTGGATTTCCGCGGCGAGGCGGCATTACTTCAACGCCACCATTCGGAGCGTATCTCCTGGCCCGGAACAACCTCAGACGGGGTACCGGGTTCGGGGGACCAGAGCTTGAGAGCTTGGACTGCGAACAGGTTCTCGATTGGCTGCTTCCAATGGTGGAGCGCAAGATCAAAGAGACCCCAGTGGATCGGCATGAGCAAGCCGTTGCCGCCCAAAGTGCGAAAGCTGCGAACGGCTCCTTCCGGTCCCATGTGTATGTCGGGCCAAAGCGGATCTGACGCTCCGATTTCAAGCATGGTGAGATCGAATGGACCAAAGCTCTCGCCGATATCGCGGAATCCATACCATTCTCCGGAGTCGGCGCCGTAATAGACGCGATGATTCATGCCCGTGAGAGCGACGGATGCCCACAGCGTTGCAAAACGACGGAAGAGGCTGCGCCCTGAGAAGTGCCGAGCTGGCAATGCGCTTACGATCAGCGATCCGACCTTTACGTTCTCCGTCCAGTTGAGTTCCGTGCAGTGGCTTGGATCGACGCCGAGGCTTTTCAGGATGGCGCCTACACCGAGCATGGTGATCCAGCGCGCGTGCCGCAGGGCGTCCATTTGAGCAAGGCGCTTCACGGTGCCCGCTCCCAGATGATCGTAGTGATCGTGCGAAATAAGCACGGCGTCGATTGCCGGCAAGTCGTCAAGCGCGAGAGGTGGCGGGAAGAAGCGCTTGGGACCGGCCCACTGGGTAGGAGCCGCGCGTTGATCCCAAATCGGATCAATGAGCACGCGAACGCCGTCAATTTCAACTAAGGACGAGGAGTGACCGAGCCAGGTAACCCGCAGGCCCGATTGTGGGCTTGTGGCATAAATTCTTGGATCGGTGTGAAAAGGGCCGAGCGAATGACTGGGCGACCGCGATGCTGCTCCGAAAAAGAAACGCGGGCCCATTTTGAACATGAGCGAGAGCCCACCCACCTTGGTGGACACCGGGTTGATATAGCGGCTACCGTCCCGCTTGGCTGGAACAAGGGCCATCATTATTAATTATTCGACGGTGGATCGCGGATCGAGATTCCCGGAATCAGTGACCTTACTACATGCCGACAAGCGTTCTCAGGGACCGAAAGCATCTGCACCCTGAAGTTGCGATTCCGATTCGACGCGATTCGTTCGCATCATTGCTTCAGGAGCTGCTAATTTCGCCGGGAGACCTGCGTTCTCTTTCGGCGATAGCGCGCCTCCTGCCAACACTGGCTTGTGTAGAAATATCCGGTGGCCCTCAACCCCAGATAGTTATTTCAGCCGAAACTGAGGCGCTGTTTCATCTCTTCGGGCCGACAGTGACGCCTCTCGGGGGGACCGCTCGTAGGGCAGCAACAATCGAGCCCACAGTGCAAAAACCGATGAACAGAGTCAGAACGATTAACCAAACACCAACCAGTAACTCAAGCGCGCTTTCCAGCATGCGCACCTCCTTCCGTCTCTAGTGGCGTGGGCCAAAGATTTGAATGTGCGCCCACGTTCGCGCCGCTGACTGACGGTCCCGTGCATAAGCGTCTTATGCCTTTGGATTGGCATCTGAGGTGCCAAAGTGCGCGTGTGGCGAAGTTGTTCTGAAAGTGGTTGAGTGAAAGCAGGTTTTGCCAACCGGAGCGCAGGTTGATCTCGCGGTGCTGTCAAGCGCTTCGACACTCTGTTGACAAGTGGCAACGGGTTACGACATTTTGTCGAAGCTTTCTGCTGGTTTACTACATCTCATCGAACATAGCCACGAAGCGGCGGCGCCGTCGGTTGGGGCGTTCGCTGCGGCTACGGTGTTCGAAACCAGAAATGACGGGCGAACGAGTCTATGGGTGCTTTGGCGGTATCGATCTCGGAAGCTTACTCCCAACGCTATGAAGCGCTGCTGCGTGCGACCAGTGCGATTGGCACGTGCAACGATTGCGACAGCGCCACCGATGTCCTGCTCAAAACGCTGCTCGAAGTCGTTCCGTCCGACTACCTGCAGCTTGTCGCATTTGAGGGCGAGACCCGGGCCGTCGCGTGGCATCTGCTCTACTCGAACGGAACCAAGCGTGATCTGCCCCTGGATGATGTCATCCTCGAAGATACCCCGACGGAGTGGGTGCACGAGTCGCAGCAGGCTCTCGTTACGACGGACTGGAGAGCGGAGCCTCGATTTTCGAAGCACGGGGAATTTCTAAACCAACTGCATATCGCGTCTACATGTGCGCTTCCGCTCGCGAGAGGTGAACGGCGGCTCGGTGTGTTGAGTGTGGGCAGGGCCCAGGCGCATGCCTATCCCGAAGAAGAAGTGCGCTTCCTTTCTCTGGTGGCTGATCAGATTGCGCTCGCGATCGATGCCGCGGTCAATTTTTATTTGTCGCGGCAGTCACAGGATCGGCTCAAGCTGATTCTCGACCTTACGAACCAGGTCGTGTCGAATCTTGATTTTCAGGAACTGCTGCGCGCCATTTCGGCGAGTGTCCGACGGGTCATGCATTGTGACGCCGCGGCGATCATGCTCCCTGAAGCGGATGGCGTGCATTTACGCGTGCATGCTCTCGACTTTCCAGATCGCAAAGGATTTTTCAAAGAACAGCTCGTGATTCCGATCGAAGGCTCGCCGCCAGGGGAAACGTTCCGCAGCGGAAAGCCTTGGGTTGTAAACCGCCTTGACCCTGAAGCGCACCCTGAGATGTACGCGAAGGCGTCGGGAGAGGGGATTAATTCATTGTGCGACATTGCGCTCATAAGCCGGGGTCATATGCTAGGCGTGCTCGCCGTCGCTAGTCGAGAAAAGGACGCATTCGACCAAGAAGGGACGGTCTTCTTATCCCAGGTGGCACAGCAGGTAGCGATCGGGATAGAGAACGCGCTGGCGTATGGTGAGATTACCAATCTTAAAGACAAGCTCGCTCAGGAAAAACTGTATTTGGAAGAGGAAATCCGGGGCGACATGGACTTTGAGGGAATTGTGGGACAGAGTTCCGCACTCCGCCATGTCCTGGATCTCGTGGAGACCGTGGCGCCCAGCGACTCGACCGTATTGCTTCTTGGCGAAACCGGCACCGGAAAGGAATTGATTGCGCGCGCGATCCATGACCGCAGCCGGCGAAAGGATCGGACGTTTGTGAAGCTCAACTGCGCAGCGATTCCGACCGGGCTGCTTGAAAGCGAACTGTTTGGACATGAACGAGGCGCCTTTACCGGCGCGATTGCGCAAAAGGTTGGCCGCCTCGAACTGGCCGACCAGGGCTCGCTCTTTTTGGATGAGGTTGGGGATATCCCTCTCGAGATCCAGCCCAAATTATTGCGTGCATTGCAGGAACGTGAGTTCGAGCGGTTGGGCAGCCCTCGAACCAAGAAGGTGGACGTGCGATTGGTAGCAGCCACGAACCGCGACCTGGAAAAAATGATCGAGGATCGCGAGTTCCGCAGTGACTTGTACTATCGCTTGAACGTATTTCCCATCCGCATTCCGCCGCTACGCGAACGCCCCGAGGATATTCCGCTGTTGGTCCGGTACTTCACACAGAAGTATGGGCGCCGTATGGAGAAGAAAATCGAGTCTATTCCCGCCGCTGCCATGAGGAAACTCTCGAGTTGGCATTGGCCCGGAAATATTCGTGAGCTGGAAAACTTCATCGAGCGTTCCGTGATCCTCACCCACGGCACCGCGCTCCAAGCTCCGATCGGCGAGCTAAGCAACAACGGCCGCACCGCTCCAGTGGCTGGGACTCGAGACGCGAATCAGCGGGACGAGATCGTCCGCATTCTGAAAATCACCAACGGACGCGTGGCGGGACCTGACGGTGCAGCGGCCCGCATGGGCCTCAAACGCACGACCCTAATTGCTCGCATGAAAAAGCTGGGCGTCGACCCGCGAAAAGTGTCATGAAGTTTGACATTGTCGAAAGCTCATGACGCAATCCAGCGTTCGCAGGGCGGCAAAGGGAGGGCCTAGCCGCATACCGCGGAGCGAGTTCAGCCCTCTCCAACGGCCTCTTGTCCAATGCAAACATTCGATCACTCTGCCGTATCAACCTGATTCCAGTCGTTATCCTCATCTACCTCGAATCTACCTCGAAGCGCCGTGTCATTCATCCCACCTCTACAAGTGTCAAGTTTGACTTTGACATTGCTTGACACAATGCTCGAACAACTTTGCTCCCCTCAACCGTTTCAGCACTTTGCGGGCCAGCGGCTTTGGCAAGCGCGTTGCGGTTACAGGAATCGTTCCCGCGAGCCAATATGTTCAAGATTTCCATCGTCGATACCCGAACTCAACGCAGGCTGGTCGTGGAAGGACGACTAAGCAAACCCTGGGTCGATGAGCTTCGCAGCACCTGGAGAAATGCGAGCCGTGACTTAGAGGGCCGCAAAGTGGTTATAGATTTAAGCAGCCTGACCGTCATCAGCCGCGAGGGAGAAGATGCAATTTTCGATCTGATGAAGCAGGGCGCAAAGTTTTCCTGCGCCGGCATTCTCACTCGACACGTGCTGAAAGGACTGGCCCGAAGATGCCAATGCACGCCGGCGAAGCTACTCGAAGAGAAAAAAATAAGTCGACCGAAGATGTCGGAAGAAAATATTTCACCAGCTCAGACGACTAATAAGTGAAAGACGAGGTGAAACATGCCAGAGGCACAGAAAACCACCAGACCCACGCCGTACGCAAGCTGCGAAGATTTTCGCCGGGTGTTTGATGAAGACATGAACAGCCTCTACCGGCTGGCGTTTTTGCTAACCGCGGACCAGCAGAAGGCGGAGCAGTGCTTCGTATCCGGACTGGACGACGTGGTAAAAGGCAATCCGGTTTTCAAGGAGTGGGCGCGCTCCTGGGCTCGGCGGGCGGTGATTCTGAACGCCGTTAGGGTCATCAATCCGCGGCCAGCCGATGGAAACGGTCGAGGTCGATCGAGTTTTGATCCGGTCAACAACGATGGCAAGGCGCTGCCGGCCGAGAAGCAGGCGGAGATTGCCGCAGTTCTTGAACTAGACGCGTTCGAGCGTTTTGTCTATGTGATAACTGTTCTTGAACACTACTCCGATCAAGAGTGTTCTGTTCTTTTGGGCTGCACGCGGCGGGACGTGGTCGCCGCGCGCACTCGCGCTTTCCAGCAAATGGGAAGCGCAATGGAAACGCGTTTCCAGCAACTGCCAAGTGCCAGTGCGGAAAATCCGGAGGTGCACGACCGCCGCAGTTCGACGCTTCAATTGTTGATTACGCCACGTCTGGCGACCACCGCGTAAGTTAAAAGACCTTTCAGATAGGGACGGCCATGAAGATGACGCTGAAGAATGCTCTAAATATCCGACACGGACGACTTGGAATTACTGGTGCGCTATTGGCGATGTTGGCGACGGCGGGTTGCAGCCGAAGCAATGTCCAAGCAGCGCCTGCCATGCCGGCACCGCTGGTGACCGTGGTAAAGGCCGCGGCGCAGGACGTGCCCCGGTACCTGGATGAGATCGGGAGAAACGCGGCGTTCGAGTCGGTTACGGTCACGCCGCAGGTCGGCGGGCGCGTTGTCGAACGGCATTTTCAGGACGGCGAGAATCTGAAACAAGGGCAGTTGCTGTTTGTCATCGACCCTCGGCCATATAAAGCGCAGCTAGATTCGGCGCAAGCGAGCCTCGCACAGGCGAAGGCGGCGCTCGATCTCGCGAAGATTCAATTCGCCCGCGATGAGGAGGTCATAGGAGAAAGAGCGATCTCAAAGCAGGACTATGACACGAAGAAGAACGCCGTCGACGTCGATCAGGCGTTGGTCGAAGCAGCGGAAGCGGCTCTCGAGACCGCAAAGCTCAATTTCGAGTACTGCTTCATCCACTCTCCGATCGACGGCCGGGCGGGCGCACGTTTGGTAGATGTGGGAAACGTGGTGCAAGCCAACGCCACGTCGCTGCTTTCGATCCAGCGGCTCGACCCGATCTACGCGAGTTTCACGATCACAGAGAGCGATCTTCCAGACGTTCAACGCCAAATGTCCCGGGGTTTGCTGAGAGCGACGGTCCGGCTTCCCTCCGATGCGGAGAATTCAGCTAAATTCGGAAGCGTCGAGTTCCTCGATAACTCGGTTCAGAACGGAAGTGGCACGGTGAATTTGCGCGCCACCATGAGCAATGCCGATCATCACTTCTGGCCCGGGCAATTTGTCGACGTGAAACTCGTTCTGAGCACCGAGAAGGCGGCGGTGCTGATTCCGAATCAAGCCGCACAGATCAGTCAGCAGGGGCCATTTGTCTACGTGCTGAAGTCCGACGATACGGCTGAACTGCGGCCTGTGAAATTGGGCCAGCGGCAGGGCGACGATGTGGTTGTGACGGAAGGCGTCGCCGCCAACGAACGCGTCGTACTCGCCGGCCAAATGCTGGTTCGACCCGGCGGAAAAGTGCGCGTCGATTCATCGGCCGCCGCTGCGCCCCCAGCAACGGCGGGCTACCACGCGTCCGCTGCCGCTGGAGGTCATTCATGAATCTCTCCGAAGTCTTCATTCGTCGTCCGGTAATGACGGTCGCGCTGACCGTCTCCGTCATCTTGTTCGGACTGTTGGCGTATTTTCGGTTGCCGGTAAGCGATTTGCCGGCTGTTGATTATCCGGTTATACAGGTACAGGTCAGCTATCCGGGAGCTACTCCGGACACGATGGCCAACAATGTGGCCACGCCACTTGAGCGCCAGTTCATGCAGATCCCGGGTCTTGAACTGGTGACCTCTAATAATGGTCAGGGCCACTCCAGTTTTGTTTTGCAGTTTGATCTCTCCAAGAGCCTCGACGGCGCGGCGACTGACGTGCAGGCTGCGATCACGCGCGCCCAAGGGCAGCTTCCAGTAGATTTGCCCAGCCCTCCCACATTTACCAAGACAAATCCAAACGATCAGCCGATCCAATACATTGCACTGGTCAGCGACACGGTTACAGAAGGCCAACTCTACGACTATGCGAATACACAAGTCGGTGAGCGACTCAGCATTCTGCCCGGTGTGAGCCAGGTTGCAGTTTACGGCACGCAATCGGCAGTGCGGATCAAAGCCGACCCGTCGGCAATGGCGGTTCGCAACATCACTCTCGAAGATCTGACGGGAGCAATCAAGAATGGTACCGCCTACACTGGCGCAGGTCAGTTTGACGGGCCACAGCGCAGCTTTCTACTTCAGCCGCAAGGGCAGTTAATCACAGCGGATGAGTATAACGGTCTCATCGTCGGGCAAACTAACGGCGCTCCTGTTTACCTGAAGGATGTTGCCAGCGCCAGAGAAGGAGTGCAGGACGAGCGCATCGACATGCGGTTTTGGGTACGCGGATACCCGCAGCCCGGAGCGACCGTTGTGGTCGCAGTGTTTCGCCGCGCCGGCGCGAATGCTGTTGAGGTCTCCAAGTCGGTGCGAGATCTGCTCCCAACCATTCAGACGCAGCTTCCCTCTTCTGTTCTGTTGGTATCGGCTTATGATCGGTCGCAGACCATCGTAGGCAGCATAAAAGATGTGCAGGCCACGCTCTATATCGCCTTCGTATTGGTGGTCATGGTAATCTTCGTCTTCCTCGGACGCGCTACCGACACCCTGATCCCTGCCGTCGCGCTGCCTCTGTCATTGCTGCTGACGTTCATTGCCATGGACGTTCTCGGCTACAGCCTGGACAACCTTTCGTTGATGGCTCTGACTCTCGCCATCGGATTCCTGGTTGACGACGCCATTGTGTTTCTGGAAAACACGGTGCGGCTGATGGAAAGTGGGCAGAATGCATTCGAAGCATCGCTGAATTCGGCCAGAGAAATCAGCTTCACAATTCTGGCCATGACCCTTTCGCTGGCTGCGGTCTTCATCCCGCTGGTGTTTATGAGTGGGCTTATGGGACGCATCTTCCGCGAGTTCTCGCTGACGATTGTGATTTCGATTCTGGCCAGCGGAATTGTCTCGCTTACGCTGACGCCTTTGATGACTTCAAGGCTGCTGAGTAATCGCGGCGAGGGCGCGAAGAAGACCTGGATGGAACGTGCCTTCGGAGCGTTCGAGCATCGCGTGCTCGACGTTTATGGTCGCTCGCTCTGGTTCTTTCTTCGCCATCGTTGGATTTCAGCTCTCACGTGGGCGGTTTGCCTCGCCGGCACGGTCTACCTATTTTATGTTGTGCCGAAGTCATTCTTGCCGGTCGGTGACAGTTCATTTATCCGCGGCATATTGGTGGCGCAGGAGGGATCTTCGCCTGATCAGATGCACGCCTATCAAACCGCAGCGGAAAAGATCATGAAGGCGAATCCCGCCGTGCGCAGCACTTTCACCATGAGCGGAAACGCGTCCTTCATGGGATCGAATCAGGCATTTCTGATTGCGTTTTTAAAGGATCCATCCCAGCGCCCTCCGATCGCGCAAGTGGCTGGACAGTTGATGGGCGCGATTGCTAACTCGGTTCCCGGCGCCGTGGCATTTCTTCAACCCAATCCTGCGCTTGAAATCAGCACGGGCGCGACGGCCAATGCGCAGGGTCAATTCGCCTACGCGCTTTCTGGAATCGATCCCAACGAGGTTTACAGCACCGCTGGCAAGATGATGGCGAAGATGCACGAATACCCTGGGTTTTTGTTCGTGAATTCCGATCTCTATAATCACACGCCAAATCTGCAAGTCGACATTTTGCGCGAGCAGGCGAAGCTTTACGGCGTTTCCGAGAGCCGGATTCTTACGCTTCTGCACGACGCCTATTCGCAGAATTACAGCTACCTGATCAAGAAGCCAACCGATCAGTATCAGGTGATCCTCGAAGTCGCGGACGAAAAACGTGCCGCACCAGAAGACTTGAGCAAGCTCTACATCAAGAGCGACGACGGCCAGAGGATGGTTCCTCTCAACGCCGTCACGAGCTGGCATCCGGCCATAGGCCCGCAGGCAGTCAACCACATTAATCAATTCACCAGCGTGACCATGTTCTTCAACCTGAAACCGGGCTACGCCATTGGGCCGGCAACGCAATTTGTGGAAGGAACAGCGAAGCAGATTCTGCCTCCTAGCATTGTTGGAGCGCTGCAGGGCGAGGCGCTTACATTTCGCAACACGGTCTCGGACCTCGCGGTGCTGATGCTGGTCGCAGTCTTCGTGATGTATGTGATCCTCGCGATTCTTTACGAGAGTTATCTGCACCCGATTACGGTGCTGTCGTCCTTGCCCGTGGCGCTTCTCGGCGGACTAGCAACGCTATGGCTGTTCGGCGCGGAAGCTTCGTTGTATGCCTACATTGGAATGTTCATGCTGATGGGCATCGTGAAGAAGAACGGAATCATGATCGTCGACTTCGCCGAGCAGAGAGTACGCCAGGGAATTGCAGATACTCAGGCGATTCACGATGCCAGCATGGAGCGCTTCCGCCCAATCATGATGACGACCATGGCGGCCCTACTGGGCGCGATGCCGATTGCGCTGGGATACGGTGCTGACGGAGCTTCGCGACGGCCGTTAGGCTTGGTGGTGGTTGGCGGCCTCATCGTGTCGCAGTTCATAACATTATTCGTGACCCCCGCCATTTATCTCTATCTGGAGGAATTCCAGGAGAAGGTTTTGGACCGGGTGTCTTTCTTCCGGGCTGGGCGCAAACGAGCGCCACAGACGAGTCCGGCCTATGCGCTACAGGAAGGCGCCGGAGACTGATCCTATGACTAGAACTCCTAAGCACACTAAGTTCTTGCTTTGCGCTTTCTTCATCGGCATCGCCGGATTTACCGGTTGCACCGTCGGCCCGAATTACAGACGGCCGGCGGTCGATGTGCCGGGCACGTATCGCGGATCGACATCGGACGACACGTCCGCGACAACACAGACTCCATCGAGCGCGGCGCAACTTGGCAAGGCCGCACCCGTCCAACAATCGTCGGCCTCGCTGGGTGACGAGAAATGGTGGGAAGTTTTTCAGGATCCTCAACTTCAGAGCCTGATTCGCACCGCTCTCAAGAATAATTACGATGTTCGCATTGCTGCAACGCGAGTGCTCCTGGCGCAAGCACAACTCGGAATCACGCGCGCCGATCAGCTTCCCTCGCTCAGCGGCGGCGGTAACATCACAAGCCAGCAGAGTCCGCAAATTGGTCCGATCCCTGCTTACGAGGTCAGCCAGGGACAACTGACTGCGTCCGCCGCCTATAACCTCGATTTTTGGGGCAAGTATCGGCGTGCCACTCAAGCTGCACGAGCAACACTGCTCGCCAATGAGTGGGCGCAAAAAGAAGTGACATCCACTTTAGTGGCTGAGCTGGCGACCGCTTATTTTCAGCTCCGCGAATTGGATCTCGAACTGGAGATCTCGAAGCGCACCTTTACCTCACGGAGCGACTCTCTGCACTTGACTACGACCCTGGAGGAACACGGCATCGACTCACTATTGGACGTACGCCAGTCCGAGCAATTGGTGTACACCGCTGCCACGGAGATTCCAGATTTTGAAAGGCAGATTGCACTGCAGGAAAATGCCATCAGTATCCTTCTGGGGAATAAGCCTGGCGATGTTCCCCGCGGACTCAGGCTCACCGAACAACCGCGTTCTCCCGAGGTCCCCGCCGGGCTTCCTTCATCACTGTTGGAGCGGCGACCGGACGTTCGGGAGGCAGAGGAAAACCTCATTGCCGCCAATGCGCAGATCGGCGTGGCGCGCGCAGCTTACTTTCCCCAGATTTCGCTCACTGGATCCGCGGGATATGAGAGTCCGGCGCTAACGAATCTCTTCACTGGCCCGGCCGGCATATGGAATTTAGCGGCGTCTGTAACTCAGCCCATCTTCGAGGGAGGAAGGCTCAAGTCAAATGTTCGTCTCGCCGAGGCACAACATGAGCAGATGCTTTTGACCTACGAGCAAACCATTCAAGGCGCGTTTCGAGATGTCTCGAACGGATTGGTTGCTTATCGCAAGAATCGGGAGTTTACGATTCAGCAGGAACACTTGCTTGAATCAGCGCAAGATGCGGCGCGGCTCTCGGAGGTGCGTTTCAAGGCCGGGACTACCGATTACCTGGAAGTGCTCACCAATGAGACGAATTCTTTTTCCGCTGAACTGGGATTGGCGCAGGCTCAAGTGAACGAACTTATTGCTCTGGTCCAGATTTATCAAGCGCTAGGCGGCGGCTGGCAGCAGTGAGGAGTAGCATCAAACAGAGGGAGGCTCCTTGGCCGACACCATAGAGAGCGCACCAGAGAGCGCACCGTTTGTGGCTACGGCGCCTGTAGGGTCGGTTCAATCGCGCGCGACGCCCACCCTACGGAGAATCGTCCGTTTTGTCGCCACCTTTCAGGCCATCCTCCTTCTCGCACATTGGTTCGTCTATCAGACCTGGGAGTTTTTTCGGCCGGAGCCTAGTCTGTCCGGAACTGCGAAACTGCGGGCTACTCTGTTTTTGCTTTCAATTAGCTACATGGCCGCGACCCTTCTAGCCCATCGCTATTCCAACTGGTTGGTGCATCTGTTCTACACGGTCGCGGCAACGTGGTTGGGAATCTTCAACTTCCTTTTCTTAGGGGCATGGTTGTGTTGGCTGATCTATTTTGGCGGGCGGTTGTTTGGCATGCATTGGCAACGTCCCCTCATCGTGGACTTGATGTTTGGGTTGGGAATCCTCGCCAGCGTGTATGGTGTTGTTCATGCGCGTTTAGTCCGCGTGAAAAAAATCCGGGTCAGGTTGCCCGGCCTTCCCGAAGCCTGGCATGGTCGTGTGGCTGCACTTGTCTCCGATGTCCATCTCGGTCCCGTCAATGGCTCCGGATTCGTGCGGCGAATTGTCACCATGCTCGGGCGGTTACGGCCATACGCCGTATTCATCGCCGGCGACTTGTACGACGGGACTAAAGTCGATCCCAATGAGCTTGCGGCGCCATGGAAAGAGCTCTCCGCAAGAGTCCCCACCTATTTTGTAACAGGAAACCACGAAGAGTTTTCTGACCCCGCGGGTTATCTCGATGCAGTGCGTCGCTCAGGTATCCGCGTGCTGAACAACGAAAAAGTGATGCTCGACGGCCTTCAGATCATTGGCGTGCATGATAGCAATTCGGCAAATCCAGACCGCTTTCGCTCGATTCTGAACCGAGCCGACCTCGATCGCAATCGAGCAAGCATTTTGCTCTCGCATGTTCCACGCCAATTATCGATTGCAGAAGAAGCTGGCGTTTCCTTGCAGCTTTCAGGTCACACCCACGGAGGCCAGATATTTCCCTTCACCTGGTTCACCACTCGCATCTTCGGTGATTACACTTACGGGTTGCAGCGGTTTGGTGAACTCATGGTCTATACATCGAGCGGCGCTGGGACTTGGGGTCCTCCGATGCGCATCGGCACAAGTCCAGAGATCGTCTTGATCGAGTTCGACTGAGCCACCCGTCTTGTCCGCCGCATTGGCCGTTATGATTGTTCTGCACTGCTCTCCTGTCCAGCTGATGGGCGCACACGGAGCGAAGTCTTCGCCTGCTTTTGCAGAACCCCCGATGACGATCCGTGAGTTGTTGGGGGAAGTGGATAATGGCGCAGGCCGATAAGCTGCAAACTTAGCGCAGCGAGAAAAAAAGAATTGTTGACGAGGTAGCGCTTCCACAAGCGGCCAGGCTCCTGACAGAGTCGGTGGGCCCATTGCAGTCCTGCATTTTTAATCCACTGCGGAGCATCTCTGATGTGGCCGGTGTGAATGTCAAAAGCGGCGCCGACTCCGATCATGAGTTTGACGGGTAGGCGTTGGAAGTTCGCCGCCATGAACTTTTCCTGCTTCGGCGTGCTGAGTCCCACCCAAACAATGTCGGGGAGTGCGGCTTCGATTCGCTTCTCTAGCCAGAGTTGCTCCGAGGCATCGAGCGGCCGGAAGGGAGGAGTAAAGGTACCTACGATTCTGATACCAGGGATTTTGCAGCGCAGGGTGGCGGAGAGTTCATCGACGATGCCGGGGTTTCCGCCATAGAGGAAGTGGCGTATTCCTGTATAGGCCGAGCGGCGGCAGACCTCCATCATAAGATCGGGGCCGAACACGCGCTGCATTGCGGATTTGCCTTGCAGTCGCCCCACCCAGACGGTGGGCATGCCATCTGGCGCTACGAGAAGGGCGCGATTGAGAATTTTGCGAAACTCGGGATCACGTTGCGCCTCCATTACACCGTGGACGCCGGTCACACAGACATATCCTTTCCGCCCTTCGCCAACGGCCTTTTCGATCAAAGTGGCCGCTGCAGGGAGGTCGATCGCGTGGATGCCGACGCCAAGAACATTGGCGCAACTGTTGGCGCGATTGCTAGTCGGCGGCGCGAGCGGTGGGAAAGGTGGTGGTGCGTCCGGCGCGGCGGAGCTCATTTTCAATCCAGCGGTAGGTAATGGTCAGGCCTTCTTCCAGAGATATAGAAGGCTCCCAGCCCAGCGTCTCTCGTAGGCGGCTGTTATCACTGTTGCGTCCGCGGACGCCCTGGGGCTTACTGAGATCGTGGCGCTTGCCAAGTTGTTTTCCGGCGATTTCACTGATCAGGTCGACGAGTCCGTTGATTGAGATCAGGCGATCAGTGCCAAGATTCAACGGGTCGTGATAGTTGGAGGCCATGAGCCGCAGCAACCCTTCGACGCAGTCGTCGACATACATAAAAGAGCGCGTCTGCTCGCCGTCACCCCAGATGTCGATATCGCCTCCATCCCACGCCAAGGCGACCTTGCGCGAAATTGCCGCCGGCGCTTTTTCTTTTCCTCCCTCATAAATGCCGAGGGGGCCGTAGACGTTGTGAAAGCGCACGATGCGAGTTTGGAAGCGATAGTCCTGCCAGTAGTAATGGCATAACTCCTCGGTAAAGAGCTTTTCCCATCCGTAGCCAGGTTCGGGATCGGCGGGATAAGCATCTCCTTCGCGAAGCGGAGTCACCTCTGCTTCACGCTGTTTATACTGGGCGTAGACACAGGCGGAGGAGGAAAACAGAAAGCGAGATACGGCATTCAGACGGCTGCCCTCAAGCATGTGGGCATTGATCAGAATGTTGTTGCGCGAAATGTCGGCGTGGGAGGCAGTAATGTAGCCGATTCCGCCCATGTCGGCCGCGAGGTTGTAGACCTGCGCAATGCCGCCACGGGTGGCTACCAGGCAGTTATCGAACTTACGCAGGTCGAGTAACTCGAATTCGTCAGCGGATGAAGATTCGTATTCCGGCTGCTTGATGTCTACGCCGCGCACCCAGAGGCCTTCGTTCTTTAGGCGTTTGACGAGATGGTGGCCGATGAAACCTCCGGCACCGGTGACGAGTACACGCTGTTTTGCTGGCATATTTGAGGGCCTCCTCGAGGATTAGTGGGGGAAGAACGACGGCTTCGTATTGGGCGATGCGAGGGAGTTCAGTCGCCAGTATGTTGTTCGATCTAAGAACTCAAGCGGGTAAACACAAGGTCCCTCCGCTCTGCTCGCGATGACAAAAGTTGGTTGGTTGCTATTTAAACCAATGCAGAATGTATGAGTCATTTACTTTTTTGCGGGACATGATGACCTGGCGTTTGCGCAGCGCGCGCGGAGCCAAGCGGAAAGCCTGCACATATCCTTCGAGGGACGAGCGCTCGTAGAGCAAGGAGTAGACGAGGATTTTGAGGTCGTAGATTGCGATGTGGGGAAAGTGCCTTAGGAAGTGCTTGAAGAGATCGTTCTTCAACATCAACAGGTATCGATTGCGGACGGAACCGGTTTTCAAGGTTCCAGAAATTTCGGAGCGGCGATCGTGGGGTGTAAAGGTGCGGAAGTGGTGACCGAGGGCAGAGGGAACGTAGAGGCATTTCCATCCGCAGAGTTGGGCGCGCCAGGAAATATCGAGATCTTCTTTGCCGGCGAAAAAATCTTCGTCGTAGTATTCGCCGTCAATCTCAATTTCCTCCAGCATCGTACGGCGCAAAAGCATGGCTGCTCCGTCGATGGCGAAGACGTAGCTGGGAGCGGCGGAGGAATCTAGATCGGGCTGCGAATGGGCATAGCATACCTGGCGCCTTTTTTTTTCGATATCGAGCCAGGTCATATCGATTACTTCTCGTCCGTTGCCATTCGTCTTATTCTTCGTCGTCTCACTTTTTCTGAGCGAGTAGAGCTTCCCGCCGGCGATGCCAACCTCTGGACGATCCTGCACTGCGGTCATGAGTTCTTCGAGAAAGGTTGGGGAAAGGAAGGCATCTTGATTTAAGACGAGCACGAAGGACGACTGGGCTTGGCGAATGATCAGGTTGTGTCCACCGCCAAAGCCGAGATTCACCGGTGAAGAAATTACTTTGACCGAGGGGAAGTTTTTGGTGACGAAGTCGACGGTTCCATCTTCGGAAGCGTTGTCGAGCAGACAGACTTCCATCGGCCGGTAGGTTTGGGCGAGCACGCGGTCCAGGCAGCGCTGCAGGAAAGGTCTTCCGTTGAAAGCTACGATGCTGACCACAACCGATTTTGTCATTTACCTATTGATTCGTTCGAATTAGAGAAGGCTGCCGTTGCAGCCATCCAGCGCTATGCCGCTAACGGATGCTTGGATTTGTTTCGCGCCCTCCACGCTTCCAGGTACCACGAGGCAGGGAAAACATCAATGGCGCGGCGAGTCCGAAGTTTTCTCCATTGGCGCGAGGCCCGGGCGCGAATGTTGCAACACTTTTCGTAACTCGCCTGCAGAACGCTGTTGTGGAAGCGTCGCTTGCTCCAATACTGTGCGCGTACCGACAGTACTTCTTCTTCAGCGTGAGGATTGCGCGAAACCGTTTTCGCGCTCAAATGCCAGCGACATGCCGCAAACGCAATCGGTATGTGATGAAAGCGAAATCCGTTAGAGGCGGCCCGCAGCCAGAACTCGTAATCCATGACGTAGTGCAGGTTGTCGTTCAGGTAGCCGAGCTTGTCGAAAACTCTGCGGCGGAAGAAAACGTTGGGCTGCGCGATATAGTTCAGGCCGCACAACATGATTTCCCAGTCGAAGCCGATTTCTTTTTTGCAAATCAAGGTCTTTCCGGTCTCATCGATAATCAGATAGTCGCCATAGATGAAATCGATGAGCGGATTGTCTTCGAACGCTTGTATAACTGTGGCGAAGCTTTCGGGTTGATAGAGGTCGTCGGAGTTCAACCATCCAATGATGTCGCCGGTTGCCATACGGAAGCCCTTATTGATGGCGTCGCTCTGGCCGCGATCTTTTTCCGAAAGCCAGCGGAGATGACCCCAGCCGGGCATCGCGACGTACCGCCTGAGAATTTCGACGGTACTGTCGGTGGAGGCTCCGTCAACTACGATGTGTTCCAGGGCCGGATAATGCTGGCTTTTGACGCTGAGCAGCGTCGCGTCGATAAATTGCGCCTGGTTGAACGACGGCGTAACGATGGAGAGTTTGGGAGTGGAGAGGTTTGAGATTGTTGACATACATTTCTCGCGCAATTACAGGGCAGGTTCTAAAACCATTTCACCAAGCGCGTAGCGCCGAATATCGACTGCAGTATCGAGTGCGTTATCCTCGGTCGTGTCGTACCAGGCGCCGCCCGGCTTCTTTTGCAGGAAGCGTGATTTCACCACCCGGAAACCTTCGAGTAATCCTGGCAGCCGCTCTCGGCCATAGACGCGGTGCCACGGCGCATGAACAGCATCGCGTCCCACGGGGATGGTAAGAAGCAGTTTGCCCAACGGCTCAAGCAAAACATGTATGCGGCGCATAGCTCTCAGATCGGCATCAGGATCCGCTTTGGAGTTGTAGCGCCCGGCAAGCCCGAGATGTTCTACGACCGAGCACAGGACGATGACATCGAATCGTTGATCGCAGGCGAAGTCGTTGCTGGGGAGATCGTTGAAATCGCCATGCACAAAGCGGAAGCCGTCAACCAGCGATCTCGGATCGTAGGAAGAATCGACCGCAGTCACTTCGTAGCCCATCGCGAGCATGGCTGGAATGATCGGCGACTTGCCGGGGCCGATCTCAAGCGCGCGCTTTGTGCCAGGAGGGAGATTGGCGCAAATCCAACCCCAGTCGATGAGCTTCTCCCCCTCGAGATCAAATCCTCCGCGAGGAGGGCGAGGCTCGCCATTTAATACGGCGACAACTCCGAAGCGTTTATCAAGTTTTCGGACGAGCGTACCGATTTTTTCGCCCATGACCGCTTTTTTCGGTGATGTAGTTGACATGATCAGGTCTCGGCTCTTCGCCTGTTGTCGAGGGTGATGCTGGTTGGGGTGGCGCGGGCGAGTTTGGTGACCCTGGGCAAGGTTGAATTTTGCTGGACCATGGAAGGTTGACGGTACATCGCGGGAATGGCCGCGGCGAGACTCCAGAAGGTAATACCTACCTCGCCGTTGCCAATATCACCTCCCAACAGGCCCAGCGTCATGGTCACAATGAACAAAGCGCCACACGCGAACTCCAAGTCGGTTCTCTTCTTGGATAGGAATTGAAGAGCTCGGCGGATAAGCCAAAAGCAGAGAGCCATGCATGGAATCAAACTCAATAAGCCGCCTCCGAGAAGGATCTCAACGAATACGGAATGGGCTGTGCCCATGCCAGGATTGAAATCGAGAGCGAGAATGCGCGAGGCCGAGTAATATCCCAAACCAATCCATGCCGACTTAGTAAGTGCAATGTCGACGAGATATAGCCAAAGGTCGGTACGGCCGGTGAGTGACCAAATGGAATCGGTCGCGCGATACTCCTGCAATGCGGGAAGAATGTAAAACACGAATACAAGTGGGAAGATGGCAAGGAACAGAAAGATGAGATTGCGAGTTAGCGCGCCTTTCGACCTTCGAGCGAGGTAAAGCAGAAGAAAGGCAAGAACGAGAAACCAAGCTTGGCGCGTCAAAGAGAACGCCAGCATAGTGCAGAGAAAAATCAGCAGCGGCCAGAAAATCAGTTTTGGTATTTGCCGACTCTTTATGAAGAGCAAGATAGTGCTATAGGTGCCAACGATACCCATCACAGCGATCGGATCTCCGCGTAGACGCATGTTGCCCTCGTCGGAGAAGAGGACGAGGTCGGGCGCGACAAAGACGGCGATCGCGATCGCGATGCATAGCAGTGTGCTTCCGACGAATACATAGTCGAGGCATTTGGCAATGCCATATCGATGCACAAATAGCAATGAGAACAATAGCGAGACAAGTAACTGCCCAACCTTAAAAGCGGTGAACATCGGAGCTTCTGAGACAAAGGTGGAGAGTCCGAGAAACAAAATCATTACTAAGCCGAGCTTGTGAGGAAGGTATAGCCTTATCTGTCGATCAGCACGAAAATCCCTATAGAGTTGATAAAGCGTCCATAAACCAGCCACGACCCAAACGGCGCTTTGAAATATGACCGTCGAGTCAATGACATTCTCAACCGAGTCGGATGGATCGCGGAGGCGGAAGGACGGCGGTCCGGAGAACAAAAGAAAGAAGAGGAGAATCGCCAATAAGGTCGGCTGCTTGAGTCCGATGCTCGATTCGCTCGTTCCGGCGTGTTGCTGAGTCAGTTCGGGCTGCACGATGGTTCCAGAAATAGGACGTTGTAGAAGCGATTGTGATGTTGCTCGGAGAACGGGACTAACTTGTCTCTTACGACAGCGAAGGATTTATATCCATAAGTCCGCATGATGCCATCGATTTCGCTTATAGTGCAGCCGAACCGGCGCAGCATTGGCTCGAACAATTCGAGCATGATCAAGCGGGGCCTTCGCTTGGCATCGGCCAACAGATGAGCGGCTCCCCGGAGAACCATGGGCTCGGCCCCCTCGACGTCAACTTTAAGGATGTCGATGCGCGATAGGTTGCGGTCTGAGCAGTAGGCGTCAAGGCTGACCATTTTTGTTTTTACGCATTCGGTGATGGCTTTACGCCCCGTATCGATTAATGACGAGTAAGCGCCGTCTTTAGCTATACACAGATCCACNTGCTGGTTTGTGTCTCCCACGGCGCAAGGGTTGAGCACCACATTCGTGAGCGCATTGGAGAGGATGTTGACGGCAAGCAGGTGGTAGTTCAGGGGAACAGGCTCGAAGGAATGGACTGATCCCTGATTCGCCCGTTTGGCAAAGCCAAGCGAATAGAAACCGACATTCGCGCCAATGTCGACGCATGTATCGTACTCGCGCACGTTGTCGAAAAGGAAGGTCGAATCCTGCGGCTCAAACTCGCGGAGAAAGTAAATCTCACGGCCAACATCTTCATCGGCTCGGACGAGAACGCTCATACCGTCGATACGCGATTGGCGAAACGCGCAGTGTCCGTTGCCCAGACGAGTAAACAGTCGTACATCGTCGACCAGGCTCCTCGCTTCATGCCGAGTCGCACGGGCTGCGTTGCGGATACGGGATTGAATCACTCTGATCATCATTATCGGGATATCGAAATTATCGGGATATCGAAACCGGATTATGGCGATATCGAAACCGGCTCCTCACGCGGCAATGCCATCCGGGTGAAGTCGGCTTTGATCTTCAGAACATTGAGCGCGACTGCAGGGCCGTAGAATAATCGTCCTGCGGCGGCTCCGAGTAATCCCAATCTGGGGATGAGAAACGCTGCGGCAACTAACGACAGAATGCCGCCGGCGATATTGACGACGGATACGAAACGGACACTACCGAACGCGAGCAGCGTGTAATGGGGAACGATGTTGATGGCCAGGATCGTGTATGCCACAGCCAGGGCGGCTAGGACTAAATACGATTGCTTCGCAAATTGCGAACCCATCCACAGTGTCAGTAGAGGCTTCCCTAATAGAACGAGAGGCGCAGCCAAAGCCAGCGAAAGCCCTACGCTGGTCAGCAGAGCGACGCGAAAAACGCGGCGCGGGCCATCGATTTCTCCCGCTTCGTGACGAGCACTTATGTGCGGAAAGACGAAATTGAAGGCGGCAGCGGCTAATCCGTGGATAGGTTGGGTTGCTTGCACGCAGAGGACATAGATTGCGACGGGGGCGGTTCCGAGGATCGCAGCGACTAGAAACCGGTCGGCATAGGTGAACACGACTGCGGCCAAGGCCTGCAACCAACTGAAACAGCCGAAGCTGAAAACTTCCGCGAGCGCGTTTCTCGCAAAGGTCGGAAACGGATTGAGCGAGCCAACTGCGTGATGGGCGGCGATCGCCTGGAAAATGACAATCAACGCAGACCAGAACAAGGTTGCGATCATGATGGCGACGACTCCGCGACCGATGGCGGCAATGGCTACGGCGGAGACCACGACAACGCTGCGGAGAAAGATATTCAATTTGACGGGCGGGCCGTAGCGCTCGTATGCGCGCTGCGCGCTCACGAAAACACTTTCTACGGAGCGCACAAGCAAGATCACGGCGCTGACGCGGATTGCCTGAATGCTTGCACCATGAAAGTCCGGCTCGATTTTAAAAATGTGATCGACGGTGTATGGTGTCGTGATCCAGATCAGCGCGCCGAAGAAAGCTCCGAGTAGTAGGTTGATGGTCATGGTGGCGCGAATCGTGCGCTGAACTCCGGCGGGGTTATTTTGCCCGCGGTAGGCGGAGACATATTTTACGGTCGCGTCGCCGAATCCGGTGCTGAGGATGCCCATGCTGCCGAGGATCGCGCTCACCAACATCCAGATACCGTATTGTTGCAGTCCCAATTTGTGAACTAAGTAGGGTGCCGCAACCAGCATGGACACGGGTTGAGCGATGTATTCAGCGATACAGTAAAACGCATTTCCCGCGTTCTCGCGAAAGCTACGGGATGTCCGCAACCTGGTTATGTTCTTGGCGGCGGATGGAATCCAAAGCCTGTTCGTCATCGGTACTCGATTACTGACCATTAGTCCGAATCCGTCGCCGATCTCTCCGGCGGATGTGAGCCGTTACGAGATGTGAAGTGGGCAATGCGGCTTCGGAGCCGGCCGAAACCTTCGGCGGCGCGCCGCGCCATCTGGCGTCGAGGGTCATCAGGTTCCATGGTCTGAAGTTTCTTTGATCCAGAGATCTTCACAACCGCACCAGTCAGAGACAGAATCGTCAGCACGACTACGATCAGCAGCCTGGGCGGCCATGATTTTTTCTCCGGAATGTTCGCCGGATCGATGACGTTGATGGTCGGTATCTCTTTTGCCTCCTGGATGCGGGCAAGTTCGTATTGCTGTGTGAGCAGTTCGAAGACAGTCTCCTGAATCTTCGTTCGGCGAAAGAGATCGGCCCACTCGACGCCGAGCAAGGGCAGTTTGCGCACAGAGGGATACAACTCATCAGGAGCGGCAGCGTCAGACGCGAGAGAGGAATCCGTGCCGTGAATGTTCTGCGTTTGGCGTTTGAGTTCGTCCACTCTGGCGCGCATCGAGCGTACGCGGACATTGTTGTCCGTGTAGATCTGCTCCAGGCTTTGTAGTTCCGACTGAGCGGCGATGAGTTGTCCCTGCAAAGCAGCCGCCGACTCGACCATTGCTTTCGTCTGTTCCTTAATATCGAGCGCGGTGTTTTTGCTGGCGAAAGCGCTGAATTGTCTCTCCGCATCTTCCAGATCGCGCTTGCAGTCGATCAGACGTTGCTCGATGAAGATTCGCTCACGCCGCGCGGAGGAGGTGCTGACCTGAGCCATGAGATGGTTGAGTTCGTCCACGTAGGCCAGAGCGATATCGCGGGCGCGTTGGCGGTCTCGATCCTCCACCGTCAGCAGGATCACGCCACTCTTGCGGTCTTCGCTCACATCGGTGCGGCCATCCAGTTTCTTGCGCGCATCCTGCTTGTAACGCTTCCAGTAAATCTTTTGCAGGTTCAAACGATCCACCACTTTTTCTTGCACGGTGCGGCTGCGGAACAAATCAACATAAAGAGCTCCCGAATCCTTCATTCCGAGAAATTTTCCGGCCATGGCCGCAAGTTCTGGAGAAGTTTTCCCCGCCAGGCTCGCCAACATGGTTCCAGTGCTGTTCATTGAGTCGGGAGGCATGATGCGGACGGTGGATTCGTACAGATTAGGAATGAGGAAAGCGACGACCGTGCTGGCCGCAACCGCCCACGCGGCAACTCGGGCGAGCCAGCGACGATGATCCCAAAGTAACTCGAGTTTTACGAATGTTTCGCGCCCGGTATTATCCGCGCTGGATTCGGCAATCGCCGGAGATAGCGGTAATTCGAACTCGGTAACCGGTTCAAACTCGTGGATCACGTTCTCTTTTCTTAGTCTTTCTGCCATGAGTTTTCTGCAGCTTGTTGGATGTTAATTAACCGATACATCGTCACGCCGCTATCAAATGCCACGCATAGCGAAGATGGTGGTGTGCAGGAGGATCGCCAAATCCATAAACAGATTCCTGTGCTGGATGTAGTAAAGGTCGTACTCGATGTTTTCGTGGATAAGGTAATTGCGATCGCCGCTGAGTTGCCAGAGGCCGGTAATCCCTGGCTTGACCTGGAGCCGCTGAGAATGGTGTTCGTTGTAGGTCGCGACGATGAAAGGCATCTCGGGTCGAGGCCCGACGAGCGACATATTCCCGGTAACGACGTTGAGTAATTGAGGAAGCTCATCGAGGCTGGTGCGGCGGAGGAAACGGCCTAGACGGGTGATGCGCTGATCGTTTGGTTCTTTCGGAGAATAAGAATATGTGGAGGCGCTTGTGTACATGGTGCGGAACTTGCACATACGGAAGCGGCGGCCATCGAGGCCGATCCGCTCCTGACGGAATAGCGCCGGGCCCTTGGAATCAAGTTTGATCAAGATGGCGAGCAGCAGGAAAAGTGGAAGACCGGCAACTAAGAGAATGGCAGCTCCGCCGAAATCGAGGATCCGCTTGGTCCACTCGTAGGCAAAGCGTCTCGGGTTGCGGTTGAAAGAGGCAAGCAGAACTCCGTCGAGATCCTGAAAACCGACGCACGGCTCGGAGTGACGGAAGTGACTAGGGACGAAGGAGACGCGCGCGTTGGCCGCGAGAGCCTCTTCGACCGCCTGCTGAAACTTATCGTGCTCCAGGGACGGGATGGCGATCACGACGAGATCGGCGCCGCACTCCACGACCAAACTGCGCGTGAGCGGGCCACACCTCACCGATGCGAAACGACGATTCTCATAACCCAATTCCGAAACGGCGGAACCGGCTTTAGAGGAATTGTCGTCGACGAGCGCAACCGGCTCCAGCCCGAGTTTCGGAGAACGGGTTAAGACCGAATACACGCGACGCCCGGTGGATCCGGAGCCGTAGATTAGAACGCGCTCGATGCCATAGCCCTTAGCGTGCAGGTGTTGAACCAACGCGTAGACCAGATGTTTTTGAAAAGAGAGGAACAAGGGTACTAGCACGAAGGCGATGATCAAAAGCCAGCGTGAGAACAAGAAGCTAGTGAAAAAACTTACACCCAGGATGAATCCGAGAGCCTGTACGGAGACGCGCAGGACGTGCTCGGTTTCGCGAACGCGAAGCAAGCTTGTCCCCCGAGAGTAGGCGCCGACGCGGTCGAGCATGAGGACGATCACGGCCGCGAAGGTTGCGGAGATGCCGAAAACCGCCGAGCGGTGATAGTGAATCTGCCGGCCCAATCCAAGGAAGTAATAGGCGGCATAGCTGCACATGACGGCGGCAATCACGGACACGAAATCGCCGAACGCCTCGAGGGCAGTGAGAAAGCTCTGGAAGCGTGTAGCAGAGCGCCGCGTGGCTGGCCTAACCAGAGCCAGTCCCGTCGCCGGAGTGGAGCGGGCTGCCGGTGAACCTTTCAGACCGATGGAGGAGGCCATTTCAATTCTGTGGAGCTAATGTTTAGTTTGCGTTTGCGTGAGCGTTTGTTTGTCGGGCAGCGAGACCGGGATTCTCATTTGTGCTTGTTGCTCTGCCGGGTTGGATAAAACGTCAGCTGAAAAGAAGTTGTGAAATCGGTTTGCCGCCCGGGCACCAAAAGCGGAAAATTCCACTGTTCATATTGCAGGAAGCCACTCACGCCAAATTCACGAGTGACCATTTTCTCCGCGCGCGCGGAATAGTCGACGGAGCGGCCGCCGCCGATGAAACGCGTCGAGACTTCCTGCACACGATATCCGAGCTCGAATTTGTTGCGCGGTGAAGAGGAGTAAGTGAGCCAGGCTTGGCCGCCTCGACCGGCGCGGCCGATCCAATTCCCCAGAAGCTGGCCATCATTCGTATAACCCGAGCGATAGCGGCGCAGGCCGTAATAGACGAAGCCGGGCGCAAAGCCGCTGTACAGAGGTTCGTGGATCCCTTCGGCACGAAGTTCGAACTTGTGCAGCTTCGGAAGCTGCGGCATGTAAATTCCGGGATTCAAGACAGGCCGTGACGAACCGATGGGAGAGACTTCATCGACCGCCAACGAATCGCAATAAAACGTGAGCCAGTCGCGCAGATGGGGCACACGATAGCTGACATCCGCGGCCGAAGCGCGCTTGGCGGGGTTGTTGCCAGTTACGGTCGGGCCTTCATTGGTATGCGAGTAAAACGTTTTTATGAAGTTGGGCAAGGTGAAAGGCAGGCCGGGACCGGCAAACATCGCCGTTGCGCCCATTCCAATCTCCAGATTCGAGGTGGGCTTGAAGCTGATTTTGAACCCATCGACGAATGGTTGCGGTTTGATATTTCCCGGGCCCAGCAAAGTGGTTCCGTTCAGTTCGAACTGGGTGCCGGATAGCTGGCCCAGAAAATACTCAGTTCGGATTGGCCCCAACACATCGGAGAGCAGCGGAACTCGGTAGGGAGAAATATTATCCAGCTTCAGCATGAGAAACGATTCCGCATTGTTGCTCAAGAGGAGCGGGCCGGAATCGCCGGGGCCGAGCCACCAACCTTGTTTGCCGACTGACATTTGGAGATTGTGGAAGTTGAAACCAAATGCTCCTTCGACGATTCGAAAGCGATCGTAGCTCGGAATCGCATTGGGGATGGGAAGAGTGAGGTCGGCGTTTGCAATGGCCTGCAAGGTGTAGGGAGAATCTGAAGGCACCCCTGGGGCATGTTGATACTCGCCACGGAAATAATAAAAAAATGGGCCTGTGTCGGCGTAGCCGCTCACTCCGGTTACATTGTTGAAACCCGCACCGTAAGGCCTCCCATAATCATTGGTGATCGTCTCGCCGAAGTGATAGCCGTCGCGGAGTGGGCTACCCGAAATTCCCATAAGGCGCGTGTAAACCGATTCCAAATGCACGCCAAGGTTTTCCTCTCCGTTCTGGCCGCGGGTTTCGTCGGCGAATTCCTCGGCTAGCGCGTGATAGGTTTTCTCTGCTTCGCTATCACGATCGGCATCGTCGCCCAGTTGTTCGCGAGCTTCTTCGAGTAGTCGAGCACATTCCATTCTTGTCCACGGGCGAATGCCGAGGTCGGCGGATTGCACCGCGCCGAGTGCGATAAGGCGGTTGAAAGCCGGATACACCCAGCTATCGATGGGCACATAGGGCGATCCCATATTCTCGGGATTGCGAACCTTTTCGCCAATATCGGAACCGACATCAAAGTTGCCCCAACCCGCGCCGCCCAGCTCCGGGTCGTGATGTGCGCGATAGATTTGGCGTGCGAAATACCATCCGAGAGCGCTGCCGATTACAGCATCGGAAGCGAAGTGTTGCTTGCCTGTGACGCGCGTTACCGTAACGGCGGAGGCTAAACCATAGGCAGCCAACTCCGTCAGCCTTCCCGGATATTCGTGTGCCACTACGCTCGCGACTGACCACGCGATGGCGGCGTGCTCGGAGGGAAACGACGATCCTCCCTGGAAGAAGGTTCCGTTTCCATTGTCTTGAAATGGCCTTGGACGTTGCGTCACGGCTTTCAATAGGTACGCCGTCGCCACGCTGTTGAAAGCCGCCTCGCCGGCGAGAAGTCCGGTTTCGCGCAGGCGGTCGTTGTGGACGAAATGTCCCCAGAGATAAGAAGCGCCTGTGACGCCAATGAAAGAGTAGGTGAGGTAATTGGAAAAGATCACACTTCGATGCACCTGCGAAACTGGAACCTGGCGCGAGATCCAGCTGTCGCCGGCAAAGAGCGCGCCCGTAAATGCCGCAAACGGAAGTAGCAACCTGGCGTCTTCCCGGTGCAGATGGAACGGTGCGGTCCAAAACTGTTTTTGATCGAGCGCCACGTGTTTCATGAAGGGAGTAAGGAGGCGATTTTCCGGATCTTCTCCGGCGGGCAAGAACGTCGGTTGATTCTCGTGAGAAGACGATTGTTTTTCAGCCAACCCGAGCAAAGGCGGCTGCGGGGTCTGAGCATGGGCTTGTGAATCTGCCAGAACGAACCCAAACACAACTGCAAAAATCCACAACGTCATGATTCGGCCTGGCATGATTCGGCCTAACATCGGTCGGCCCAACAGGGGTGGGCCTAGAACGATCGCGCCACCTGGATTGCAATGCCGACGCCATATGCAAGCTGCGACCCTTCCAGAATGTCCTTCCATCGCGTATTTGCGCTGAAGGTTTTCTCGGGCACCATGACCATGTCGCCCGGCCGCATTTCCGCACTCTCTACCCCGCCGGTGAACATCCCTCCGGCGCCGCCCACAACCGAACCATCCGCGCGTATCACGAATATGTTCTTCTTATTCGCGACATTATTGGGGCCGCCAGCTTGGTGCAAATACCAGCCGGCTGATTTACCAGGCTTATAAGCAACGGCGGTGGAGTTATAAACCGCGCCATCGACAATGACAGAGCTCGGAACTTTCGGAATATGAATTGAGTCTCCGGCGCGTATGGTAATGTCATTTGAGGTATTGCGCCACTTCTTCATGTCTTTCGAAATGTGGATCACCATCCGCCCTTCTGGCGGCGTATTCTCCAACCTCTGCAGCGTGGACTGCCACTGCATTAGAGCAGCTTCCTTGGCGGCGCGTTGATCAGGATCGGCGTCTGGCGCGGCTTTCAGGGCGGGGCCTTCTTCCTGAACGCTGCGTAATAGATCAGTGCGATTGCGCTCGGCGAGCTCGCGAACTTGTACGCGTTCGAAAATGGCGCCGTAAGGATAAGCATCGCTGCGCAGCCCTCCGGCGCGCTCGATGATCGAACTTAAGTGTTCACCTTCCTCAATTCCGTAGGTTCCCGGATGCATGACTTCGCCCGTCACCGTGATCGAGGCGCCGACGTCCCGCCATCCGGCAATTTGGCGAATGGTGAGCACGTCGCCGTCGTGCAGGCGCATGTCAGTGTCTGGTTCGCCTTCCAAGGCTCGGCCGATCTGGATGGTCTCGTGTTCGCCGACCACACCCACGGCGCCTTCGACGTCATAGCGCGTCAGGTCGGCGCTTTCGGTATAGGCGCCGCGCTTGAAACCGCCGGCGGTGCGCACTAACTGCGCGGCGGTCATGTCCTGACCCAGAGGATACTTTCCCGGCCTTCCGACTTCGCCTTCGATGGTCACGGTCGGCGGATCGACCTTAGCGAGATTGCGATGGATGATCAGGCGGTCTTTGGGTTCAAGCGCAAGATTGTCTTTATCGTCGCCCGCCATAGCGCGCTTCAGGTCAACGCTCAGAACCGAGAGTTTGTTGTCTCCGGTCCGGCGGAATATCTGCACGGAGTCGGTGGAAGCGTCGGAGGTCAAGCCCCCCGCGAGATAGACAGCATCGCGCACTCGGGTGGCGCCGTTGGTGACGTGATCTCCCGGATCGCGCACTTCTCCGCTGACCGTGACGACGGGCGTGTCTTCAAAGTCGAAGCGCGAGAAGATGCGGACGGTGTCGAATGGCTTCAGCGCGAGGGGCTGAACGTTATTTTTATCATTGTTATTTTTATCGTCGTTTTTATCGTCTTTATCGCCCGTGTTTAAAACTTCATCGAGATTAAAGGCGATGACCTGGGGAGCATAGTCGGGCGGATTCAGGCGGACGATTTCGGCGTGAATTTTCGATGGCTCTGGCAGCAGGTCGTTGTATGACTTGATCAGATCGGTAAGCATCATGCCGTCGCGAAAGGCATACTTACCTGGCCGAAAGACGTGGCCTTCAAGGTAGACGGTTTTGTCGGCGTAGGGCAGGATGGGAGAAATTTTGATCTTGTCGCCATCCTGCACCGAGAAATCTTCTAAGGCTTTGGAGACGGTTTCCTGATTATTGTTCTCCGGAATATCGAGGCGAAGCATGGTGCGGCTTTCGTGGGCTTGTACGCGCTCAACGTCGACGTGGCGCAGTGTGCCGGAAGTGAGCACGCCGCCGGCGAGTTGCAGCACCTCGGCGAGATTTGTTTCGTCCCGCAACTCGTAGATCGCAGGCCGTCGAACCATACCTTCAACCGTTATTTCCGTGCCCAGCGGCGGAACCAGCACCGTGTCGCCGGACTGCAAGCGCTTCATATCGGAGTGAACACCGTGCAGGAGCAGATCGTAAACATCAACTTCCTGAATCAGCGTGTTCCCACGATAGTGGCGCAAGGTGCGAATGGACCCGCGCGACGTAGGGCCACCTGCGGTAAACACGGCGTTCAGCGGAGTAGAAAGGGCGCTGATGTCATAGGCGCCAGCGCCTTCTACATCCCCAACGACATAGACACGAATGGTTCGCAGGCGCGCGAGAGAAACATCGGCTTGCACATCGCGGAATTCACTCCGCAGACTTGTTTGCACCAGCCGCTGCACGTCGCCAAGGCTGCGGCCCGCTACTTGCAGCGCGCCCGCTTCGGGCAAGGCGATCCGTCCCTCGGGATCGACAACTCGGCGCAGCCGCTCGGAGACTCCTCCCCACAGATTGATGTTGATTCCATCGCCTGGGCCGATCACGTAATCCGGGCCAACCGGGAGGTCCATGGGCAACTGATCGAAATTGCCGGTGCCGTTGTGAAAGACGTCATTGCCAAAGCGAACCAGTTCGGGCGATCTGCTTCCGTACTGCGAGTAGAGATCGTAAAGGGACGGAACATCGGCATAAGGGTTGACGCGATGGCGCAGTTTGGCGTGATCGGGCCGAGGATACCCAGGCAATCCAAGTGCGTTGCGATTCGTTTCCAGAGAGGCGCGCTCGCGGGGGGAATTCTGATCTTTAGCCGACTCCGCGGCTTCGCTTAACGAACCTGCGCCAAGTGGCAGCGAAGGAATACTCGCGAGCGGGTTGGCACCGGCCGCAGCGGGCAGTCCGGAAATGCCGCCTAATCCCGACGCCTGTTGTCCCAGGCTAGCGCTCAGCAGCGCGGGCAGTTCTTGAGGACTGATCTGCCCCATTAGAGCTGAAGTAGCCAGCACGTTGTCGGAATCGTCAGAATCCGTCATCTGGGCTTGTTCGACCGCGCGGCGGCTGTCGACATTGGGCGGAGGCGCAGGCTGCGGCGCGACCTGCGGAACTTGAGGGGACGGTAGAGTGAATGGAGACTGTCCCAGTTGTGGACTGATCGCTTTCAGCTGATCCTGCTGCGCCCAATAGCGATCTTCCTGACTGAGGCCCTGCGCCGAGGCTGCGCTCGGGAGCTTGTCCGGTTGCGCCATCTTGAGCGTGTCGGCGTTCATCGGCATAGCCGACTCACGTTCGCGCTCTTCGCGCGTGGGCAGCGCGCGTATGTAGAGGCGCTTCGACACCTCTTGCGTCGCGAGCACGCGGATCGTCTCATCCTGACGCAGCAGGCGAAACAGCGCTTCATCGGTTAAATCCTGAGGATCGAGAATCCGCCCCTGCTCAAATGCTTTTCGCACCAGGAGCTTCTTGACCTCGAGCAGCAAGCCGGTTTCTCGCTGCAAGAGAGCAATCAGCTTCTCTGCCGAAAGCGACACGTCCTGTTCAGCCTGGCGCGCCGCCTGCGAGTGCGATTCGTCGATCGCCCGGGTGCGGCTGTAAACCGGCGAGTCCTGCGCAGCAACCAGAGCAGTGCAAAGGATTAATAAAAACGGCAGAATCGCCGCTCTCGGGCTGGGCAATCTAGGAGGAACAAACATAGGATTCTCTCTTTGAACGAGCAGCGGAAATGACATGAGTATCGCGGGACTGCCTGTGTATAGACGACAAGGGCTGTCAGAGCGCCTCAACATCGGCTTCATCAATTTCAAGCATCACCGATCGCATGATCAACTCGATGGAGAGCACCAGGCGAAAACCCTCTTTGCGACGGATCATGATTCCTTCGGCATCGAGCAATGGCCCGCCCCTGACGCGAACCTTCCTGCCGCGGCAGAGGTAGGGATGAGGGCGGGGCCGCAGATCTGCCGACATGCTTGTTCTCAGGGCACGGATTTCAGACTCCGGAAGTGCGGCTGGCTGTCCTTGAAAAGTAACGAATCGCAAAACGCCGGGGGCACGAAGGACGCTCAAACGATCACCACCATTCAGGCATACAAAAACGTAGCCATGGAATAGGACCATGTCCAATTCCTTTCGGCGGTCCTTCCATCGGCGCACGCTGCGGTATACCGGAAGAAAGCAGGTCAGTCCCTTGCATTCCAGGTGGTGCTTTACCAGTTTCTCGTGTCGCGGACGAACCGAGATGGCGTACCAGCGCTCCACCAGCAACGGCCCGTTTCCAATCAACCTCTCTTTAGCCAACACGTCAGACACAGCGGACGTAGAAGCCTCCCCCCGAAGTCCGTTCCCCGAAAGTTGGTTGCATGAGAGATTTGTTTCAGGCACCGCATTCGCTCCTTAATGACAGCTCCGCCATCTCAGTTACACTCCTGACTTGCATGTAACAGCTTGCGGATCAATCACTTATGGTCGACTATTGACCGTTGCCGCTAGTTATGCAGCCTGCCCACTACGCTGGGATGTTCGCGCAAAGCGCTCAAAATTCCCTCCTCCGAACTCTCCAGCGCCTCGGTGCGAACGTCCACCACCGCCCAATATAGGAAGCCGCGATTTTTTTCCGGTGCGAGTGCGAGAATTCGCATTTGCGGATACCTTCCCAGCAAAAAGCCGCATTGTGCCACCCGCTTGTCGTCACCATCGAGAGCGAGAATCAAAACGTCGGGTTCGGCCGCCTCGACCGCCTGGGCGAGATCGTTCTCATTCTGGATTTCACCAATGACCTCGATGTCGGGCTGGTCGGCGATCACCTCGAGCACCAGTTCCCGCATCAACCGTGGCCGATTTGCAACCAGAACTCGCACTCGTCTCACGTGCGCAATCCTCACGAAACAACTTCTACGTCCGAACGAATTAATGGACAAGGTTCAATTGCGTACCCTGGCAAGAGGTTCAATGCAGCGGTGAGAGCGTTGCCTGATAGGCTAACCGAAGTACTAAGTCGTACTAAGTTGGAGGTACTAAGTGGATCTCAATTGTCATCGAGAGCCAATCGCAGGTGCGACAGGGTGAGTTATTCCGACTGCGTAACCGACGTACCGGTTAGCGCGTTCTTTTCGTCCAGACGAACCCGCTCAAAATGAAACCGTGGCGCCGCCCAAAACCAATTTTCCCGTTACTCCAAACAAATATTTAGGGCTAGCTCTACATGATTTACCTGAGGTAATTTCGTTCTAGTTAATGCTACAGTCGCGACTTATACCAATCCCCTTAGCGAGCAACCCAGGGTATGTTCTCGTCATCTGACTACGACAAATTGCCGATACATTAGTTAACAGAGTGTAAACGCCAGAACTGTTGGTAAAGACGCCACTTCTAACAGACTCGGGGGAGGAACTTGACCGGTACGGGGCTCAACGACGGAGGATTTTGCGATGTCTCTCGAGCGTATAGCTGTTTTTCTACTGGCCGAGAATTGTCTGCTCCGCGAAGCTTTGGTGCGAGTGCTACGAAAGAAAGAAGATATCGTCGTGGCGGGCGCAATTCCTTTCTCGTTATGTGCGCTGGAGAACGTTACCGGTGCGAATCCAGACGTGGTACTTTTTGACTCGGTGGATATCGCCCTCGGCGAGCCTCACCTGGTTTCTCTACTGCGGCGGCTGAGAGAAAACAGCAAAGCGGTCATGATCGGCATGGAAGAGGATGAAGCAATTTTCCTGCGCGCGGTAAGCGAAGGGGTGGTCGGCTACGTTCTCAAGGATGCTCCAGCAGCCGAAATTATTCGCGTAATCAGGGTGGTCGCAGCCGGTGAAGCAGTCTGCCCCCCACGATTTTCCCTATCCTTATTCCAATATGCGGCGCGCGACATTTCTTTTTCTATCAAAACATCCCACAAAACAAAGTTCGGTCTGAGCCGGAGGGAGCAACAACTCGTAGGCATGATCCGCGCCGGACTTTCGAACAAAGAGATCGGAAGCCGCTTAAACCTATCCGAACAAACGGTGAAGAACCATATCCATCGAATTCTGCGGAAGGTTGGCGCAAGCGATCGCTTGGAGATTGTCGAGCGCTACGAGTCCGAATCCGGGAGTGTCGGCTCGAACCTCATCGAATTTCGCGAAGCAATTACGCGCGTCAGCTAGCTTGAATTTCGAGTAGGGTGCGTGCTCCTCGTGGATGAGTGGCGCGCTTATACCGAGTCAATCGGCCCCGCGCCTTTTCGCCGAAGAATAGTCCGAAGGTCATCGGCTTGGCTGGTCCTAGGAGCCGCGCAGATTTTGCCCGCGCGCGGACTGATCTGGTCGTGCATCAGGGCAGCGTCTGGCCTTCCTTCAAGTTGCCAGTGCATCAATCATTGCGTCAGCGTCGCCCTGAGAATTATAGAATAGTGGTGCGATGCGCAGCTTTCCGAGACGCGCCGAAACGATGATATTGCGTATCTTGATGTGCTCGCAGGTTTCGTCAGCCGACCGTTTCGCATCCTGACAAACGAGGTGACCACTTATTTTGACGGCACGAACTACATTGCTAAAGCTCCTTCGCGTGGTGATCGGTCTCGCCTTCGCCTCCATTGTTGTGGCGGCTCAGATCGAAACTCACCTCCAGGCCAGCGACCCAAGAGATGTGCGAGCATTAAGCAACGTCGGCGCATCCGCGATTCCAATCGACGATCTTTACTACACCCGGTCCGTCGGCACAGCTGCTTGGTCGCCAGATGGCAAGGAAGTCGTATTAGTAACCAATCTCTCCGGGCGCATGAACCTCTGGAAAGTGGCCTCTTCCGGAGGCTGGCCGATCCAGCTGTCACAGTCAGATGAGGCGCAACTCGATCCCACCTACTCGCCTGACGGCAAGTGGGTGGTCTACCAGCAGGACAAGGGCGGTAACGAACTCTACGATCTCTATGCCATTCCCTCTGCCGGTGGCGCTGCCCTCAATCTGACCAATACACCCGAGACACGCGAGACATCGCCTCTTTTTTCGCCGGACGGCAAATGGCTAGTGTTCGACGCCAAGTCGTCCAAGTCCGCGATGACCAACGTCATGGTAATGGACTGGAGAACCCACGCTGTCCACGCTCTTACCGCAGAAACATCACCTAAACGCTATTGGAATCGGATTTGCTGGAGCCATGATGGCAAGTACGTTTTCGCACTCCAAATGGAGAACAGCTTTGCAAATTCAGACGTGTACCAGATCGAGGTAGCCACTGGCAAAGCTACAAATCTTACCGCCCACGAGGGCGAGGTCCTCTACGCCGCTTCTGAAGTATCTCCAAACGATGATCGGTTGCTGATCAGCTCCAACGGGGGAGTAGAACATGCGCGCGTCGGCTTATTCACTCTGAGCACACACGATACCAAATGGATGACGAAAGGCGACTGGGACGCCGCTCCCGGTGATTGGTCCCCCGATGGCCGTGTTTTCACATTCAACGTCAACGAGGACGGCAGAAAAGAAGTTTATTTGGTTGACGCGAAGACCTTGCACTCATCCAAACTGCATAACCTCGAAGGCCTGAATTCGTTAAACGCCACGCCGCACGCTTTCTCACCCGACGGTAAGAAATTGCTGGTGCTACACGAAAGCTCCCGTCAGCCGGCTGATCTTTGGCTATACGACTTGGCTTCGGATGCCGGAACCCAATTGACGTATTCCACGATTGCGTCCCTGGATCCCGGCAACGTGCCGCCATCGCAGATCGTGCATTACAAGAGTTTTGACGGAACCGTTGTGAGCGCGATTTTGTGGATACCGTTCAATCTGAAGCGAGATGAGTCAGCTCCGGCCATCGTGATCGCACACGGTGGCCCGACCTGGCAAACCTTTGACGGTTGGAATCCTACCGTAGCAGCCCTGGTCTCGCGCGGATACGTTTGCATCGCCCCGAATGTACGAGGCTCGACCGGTTACGGAATGCCGTTTCAAAGAGCCAACCACCAGGACCTCGGAGGTGGCGACCTGCAGGATGAGGTCTATGCCGCCGCCTTTCTAAAACAGACCGGTTACGTGGATGCCAAGCGAATTGGGATCACTGGCGGCTCCTATGGCGGCTTCATGACGATGATGGCCGTCAGCGAGACTCCTGATCTCTGGGCTGCCGGAGTGGCCCAATACGGAGTCGCAAACTGGCGAACCATGTTGGCACACGCCGATCCGTTCCTGCAGGAATACGTGAAGGGCCTGCTGGGCGACCCCGAGCGCGATTCATCCGTGTACGATCAAAGTTCTGTGCTGCGATACATTCGCAGCGAAAAGGCGCCGCTACTATTGCTGCAAGGCGAGAATGACGTTCGCGTTCCCCGGGAAGAAGCCGAGCAGATCGTGAACATCTTGCGCGCACAGGGCAACGCCGTAGACGCTCACTATTATCCACAAGAAGGCCACGGATGGCGCAAGCGCGAAGACCAGATCGACGCAGTTCGACGCACTGTCGAATGGTTTAATCAATATCTGGGAACAAAAGCCGGAAGCATCAAGCCACGGCCGGGCGATTGAATCGCATTCTGACGAGTGCCGGGCATATATCTCGGAGTCAGCAACTCACCGAGACCGCACGGCCACCGCTGTGTATAACCATGACTCCGATCTCCATGACATTCGCATCCACGTACTTTGCGCGAGCTACTAGCAAAGTATGGGCCGGAGGCCTACCGGCTCTTATGCGAGCAGCAGGCAAGTTTCTCTGATACTCCATTGACGAGCGATTGCAGAAGCGTTGCTACGTCTCGATATTGGGCAATCCCGGCGCTTTGGCCGGCCCATAAGGCTAGGAATTCGCTCCGTCCGGCCTGCTGCGCTGGCCGAGCGAGGTTCCGCATGAGGGCCCGTTGCAGCGGGTACGGGAGAACGGTGACGCCGGGCCGGTTCATCTCCTCCAGAAGTTGATTGTGGATGCCGCGTGCCAGGCGCCCAGTGAACCCACGTGTGAGCGAAGTTCGGCGCGCCCTTCCGCTCAGGATCGCCTCGCGGTGCAAGGAGCTTGCTCCAGACTCTTCGCAGGCAAGAAAGACCGTTCCCATCTGCGCACCTTCGGCGCCGAGCGCGAAAGCTGCAGCAATGCCGCGGGCATCCGCAATTCCTCCAGCTGCTACGACGGGCGCAACCACGGCATCCACGATCTGCGGTACGAGAGAGATTGTGCCTGTGAGGGAATCTTCCGGCGAGCGCAGGAACGAACCGCGATGTCCGCCGGCCTCGAATCCGGATGCCACAATCACATCGACTCCGGCTTGCTCCAAGGCGATGGCCTCGTCCCGTGTCGTCGCGGTGCCGATCGTGAGGATGCAATGGCGATGACACTCTTGGAGAATCTCCTTCGAGGGAATGCCGTAGATGAACGAGAAGGCAGGCACCTTAGCATCGAGCAGAACCTGCACCTGATCTTCGAAGCGCAGCGGCTTATATGGTGAGAACTGCGGCTTGCTCGCACCGAGCGCCTCAAGATGCGGAGCTAGATGAGAGAGAGAGCGTCCGAAGGCTTCGGCATCGGACGTTGCTGCACCCTCATCCTCCATCGAAACCCAGAGGTTCATGGCGAAAGGTTTATTGGTCAAAGAACGGATCTCGGCGACGACCTCCTGAATCGCCGACGGAGCCAGGCCGTGCGCGCCGAAAGAACCGAGACCTCCGAAGTTTGATACAGCAGCGGTAAGGCGCTGCGAGGAAAAGCCTCCAAACGGCCCCTGGATGATCGGGTACTCAATTCCGAGCTTGTTTGAAACGCGCGTCCTGTTCCATGCTGAGTTTCGTTTCGCCAACTAAGCCTCCAAAAAGCGGAAGCGGGCCGCTCCGCCTCCTTATTCCTCGACTTCCAGGATGACCTCAACCGCCACGGGCATGCCCAGAGGCAGACATGCCACGCCTAACACCATACGGACTGAGGTTTTGTCTTCTCCAAAAACATCGCGGAATAGCTCGGAGGCAGCGTCGGCAACTCTTGGTTGATCGAAGAAGTCTCCATCAGTTGCAAGATAGACGCATAGTCGAACAACGCGCGTTACTTTATCGAGCGAGCCTAGCTTCTGCCTTGCCGTTGACAAAACATTCAGAGCGGCAATGCGGACCGCCTCTCTACCTGCGTTCGCATCCAGTTCTTTCCCGAGACGGCCGACGAACTTCGGCTCGTGTCCGATGGCAAGAAGTATACCGCTGAGGAAGAGCAGATTGCCGGTCCGTACAGCCTCGACATAAGCGCCCAACGGAGTGGGCAGAGGCGTAAGTTCGATGCCAAGCTCGTGCAGTCGGCGCTCCGCCTTGGCCGGCTGCGAACCCTTACCGCTTACCATTTGCCTGAGTGCGCACCACCGTCCACGTGCAGCACCTCCCCCGTCACATAACGGGCCTCTGTAAGATGGCGAGCC
>JGI12635J15846_10000198_pt1 | contig 46790 bp, 44 predicted proteins | sample BlaSpr_A8_OM2_M2_FD_15846 | JGI IMG/M metagenome (IMG submission 15846)
GAACGTCTTGCATCGAGAGCCCGGAAGTTACGGACGCTCGTAGCGACCACTTACCGTGAACGTCGTCGGCCTTGAAGCCGGGGCGGTCGGTCTCTACCAGAAACCCGCGAATCTTGTCGTTCTCGTTTTCTACTTTCGCCCAGATCACAGCAACATCGGCGATGCTGCCCGAGGTGATCCACATCTTCTCGCCGTTCAGAACATATTCATTGCCAATCTTGCGCGCGCGCGTGCGCATGCCTCCGGGATTCGATCCGAAGCCCGGCTCGGTGAGCCCGAAGCAACCAAGCTTTTCGCCCTTCTGCATCGCAGGCAGCCATGTCTGTTTCTGTTCCTCGTTGCCGAACGCATAAATTGGATACATCACCAGCGCCGACTGAACGCTGACGAAGCTGCGCACACCAGAATCTCCACGTTCGAGTTCCTGCGTCATCAATCCATATTCGACATTCCCCATGCCGGCGCAGCCATACCCCTTCAGCGATGCTCCGAAAAAGCCGAGGTCCCCCATAGGCTTAACCAGTTCGCGGGGAAAACGCCCGGCGCGGTTGCATTCTTCGATAATCGGAACCAGGTTGTCTTCGATGAATTGGCGCGTCGTGTCGCGCACCAGGCGTTCTTCTTCGGTGAGCAGCGAATCAAACTGGATAAAATCGACACCGCGAAATTTGATGGCAGGCATAACGAATCTCCCTGGCGAAAATGGTTCCCGGGTCCAACACGGCAAAAAGTTTGCCGTCCTCAGAATGGGGCACGTGCCGGAGGGCAAACATATGACGGTAGCAGGGGCGGTAGAGCGAGGTCAACGCAAGCAGAGAATACTTACAACGTCACTTCCGAAATCGCGGAATCCAACGCGGCACGGTGCGTAAATATTGTTCGTACGATTCCCCGAATTGCCTGTGCAGCGTGGGTTCTTCGTAGAGAAGCACAAAAATGTGCGCAACCAGAACGCACAGACATCCGTACTCCGCAACGCGAGGCGCATCGAACAGCGCCGCTTGTCCAAGAATTACCAGCAGCACACCGATATACATGGGATTGCGCACATAGCGGTGCAGGCCGCTGACAACGAGAAATTTTGTAGGAGCGATCGGCGCAGGCGTACCAAAGCCCCGCACCGCGAACTCCCATGCGCAGCAGAAATATATGCAGGCTCCCCCAAGTATGGAGAGAACGCCCATCCACGCCAAAGGCCCGTGGCTGGGTCTGTAAATGTGACCGAGCAGGATGTAAGGAACGTACACGGTCACAAAACCTGGCACGAAGATGGTGAACAACAGCGTCTTCAGTATCGGTCCAAGAGCCGGCGGCATGAGAATCTTCACTTCCGAGCATCCGGTGCCCGAGACAGCCGGCACGACCTTACTGTAAAATCAAATCTGAGGAAGAGCAACGAGACGCAGCTGCAATCTTCCCGAGTGGACTCGGATTCCCAGTCAAGCGTTCCGGTTAAAGTTTTCAGAAACATCCCATCCACAATCATCCGCGCAGGGTCCAGAGCGGATCGCTGCGCACTTGAGATCAGGAGAAACGACAATGGCTGTAGGCGGAAAAATTGCAAAAACGGCGGACCGAAAAAAGGTGATGGACACAAGCAAGAGCACGGATTGTCCCAAGTGCGGCAAGTCAACCCGCATCGTCAAGCGCATGAAAGACCGCCAGCGTGGAACGCCGGGTGGAATCTATATTTCATGCTCGGCATGCGAATTTTTCGAGAAGTTATAGAAGTGCGGCAAATTCTAAAGGGCCGGAGGATTGCCGCTTCGGCCTTTTTGATTTCAGCATGCCTCTCGTTGTTTTCCCTTCCTAGGGTTCGTTCCCACCGCACACCATTCTGCTTGCCCTTCATCTCGATAGCAACTCTGGCGCGGAAATGACCATCCAAAACCCAGACTGAGAATAATCAAGAACCTGGAGTCAACGCTAAGCCTCGCGGTTTCTTGCATGAAAGCTGAGGCAGCTCTCCGATGAAGCTGAGACAGGCCATTTTTATTTGCTGGTTCGCAGCCGTGTTGCAATGCGGTTGCGGCGGGGGACCACAGGCCGGCAGCACTTCCACCACAACCACCACTCCCACTACCACCACAACCGGCACCGTACCTCGCTTCACTCATGTATTCATTGTGCTCGAAGAAAACCACAGCTACGGCGAGGTGATTGGCAGTCCCAGCATGCCGTATCTCAATAGTCTTGCTTCAGCAAACGGCCTGGCCACGCAGTATTTCGCCGACGCTCATCCGTCGCTGCCTAATTATTTTGAGCTGACGGTGGGCGAAGGAACCTCCATCACGGGACTTCAGGGCGATTCCTACAGCGGCGTTGTGTCTCAAGACAATGTAGTACGCGCACTGACAGGAGCAGGAAAAACCTGGAAAAGCTACGCCGGCGGACTACCGTCAGTGGGCTACCTGGGAGGCGATACCGGAGGCTATCTTCGGCATCACGATCCCTGTGTTTATTTCTCCGACGTTCAAAGCAGTCCAAGTCAGGCCAGCAATGTCGTTCCCGTCACTCAACTCGCGACGGACCTTGCAGCCGGCACTCTGCCCGATTATTCCTTCATTGTTCCCGACAAATACGATGATGCGCACGATTGTCCGGTCGGAATGAGCAATTGCACCGATGCGCAAGAGCTTGCGGCTGCCGATCAGTGGCTGTCCGCCAACATTGGTCCCTTAGTCACAAGCTCCGCTTTTCAGAACTCATTGCTGATTGTTGTATTTGATGAAGGCGATCTTACCGATCTGCAGCATTTCGGAGGACAGGTTGCGGCTATCATCGTGAGTCCGCTGGCAAAACCTGGATACAAGTCCACAACTTTTTATGAGCACGCGAGCAGCCTGAGGCTGATGCTGGAAGGATTGGGAGTCACGGATTTGCCCGGGGCTGCCGCTACCGCGGCCGACATGGGCGAATTTTTTAAGTGAAGCGTGGCGCCAGCAATGCGAGCAAAAGCCAGTAATAGTATTCCCGCAAAATTTCGCTACACGGCCACTGTGACTGACGTCTCCGTCCTGGTTACAGGCCGGTATAGGGTGTCTCGCTCAACAGGCTCCCGGCCGGCAGCGCGGATCAGTCGCTCGAGTTCTTCGCGCCGCATACCTTGCGGCGTGGTGGCGCCGGCATCGTGATAGATCTTCTCTTCGATCACGGTGCCATCCATGTCATCGGCTCCGAAACGCAGTGAGATCTGCGCGATTTTCGCGGTCATCATCTGCCAGTAGGATTTAATGTGAGGAAAATTGTCGAGCACTAACCGACTAACGGCAATCTGTTTAATGTCGAGCATCCCCGTGGTTTTCGGCAGATGCTGCAGCGGCGTGTTATCCGGATGGAAGGCCAGCGGAATGAATGTCTGGAAGCCTCCCGTCTCGTCCTGCAACGAGCGAAGCTTGAGCAGGTGATCCACTCGGTCTTCATCGTTTTCGACGTGGCCATAAAGCATGGTTGCGTTCGATTTCAAACCGATCTGGTGGGCGAGTCTGGCGGTATCGAGCCATTGATTGCCATCGATTTTGTGATCGCAGATAATGTGACGAACCCGGTCGGCGAATATTTCCGCACCGCCGCCGGGAAGTGAATCCACGCCTGAGGCTTTGAGTTGTTCCAGCGTTTCGCGAATCGAGAGCTTTGCCCGCCTCGAAAGATATGCGACCTCCACCATCGTGAACGCCTTCAAATGCACCTGGGGAAAGCGCTGTTTCAGGCCGGAACAAAGGTCGAGAAAATATTGGAATGGAAGATCAGGGTGAAGGCCGCCAACGATGTGAAACTCCGTAACGGCTTCGCTGTATCCGGAAGCGGCGGTTTCGAAGGCTTCGTCGAGCGCCATCGTATACGCGCCAGGTGCGCTTTTCTTGCGGCCGAAAGCGCATAGACGGCACGCGGCAACGCAAACGTTAGTGGGATTGATATGCCGGTTGACGTTGAAATAAGTCTTGTCGCCGTGCATGCGCTCGCGAACCTGATTCGCCATCCATCCCACGGCGAGAATGTCTCCCGTGCGGTAAAGGGCGAGCGCATCCTCTACATCCAGCCTCTCACGGGCCACAACCTTATCGTGAATCAGCTGCAGCCGCGCGTCGTCAGTCTGAAATGCGTGGGCCTTTGAGGGAACGGGCATCCCCTTGATGATATCGCACGAGCACCTTGAAAGTCACAACCGGGATCGGGCTAGTGGCCCGCGATGATACGGTCTGAAATTTTGTCGTACTCTTCTCGCGGAACCACGTGGCGCCTTACCAGATCCTCGGTATTGTCGTAGGGACGCTCCGCTATGATGCGGTCAGCCTCGTGTTCGCTAATGTCGGGCAACGTCAGTAAATCTTCGCGTGAGGCTTTATTGATGTTGATAGTCTTCTTATCGCGGCTCATCCCCTCTTTCACGCCTTCCGCCATAGCCTTCGCGTCACGGCGCATGCTCTCGGTTGCCTCCGCGGTACGCTGCCGTATCTCATCGGGGTTGTCTCTGGTGTTACAAGCGCTGATACTCACCAACTGAAGTGCGAGAACAGCACTCCATCCGTAGCTGAATCGCGGAAATTTCATGAAGTTGAGATGCTGCATCCGTATCTACGGTTGGCGACGGTTTTTCCCGCCGGGCCATCCTCAACTGTTCCTGTACAATTTTGCTTCCGATGAATTCTTGCGCCAAATGGCTCCTCGGTGGTTGCGTTGCGCTGATGTTGCTTCTTTCGGCGCACGCCGAGCCAGTCTCCAAACTCAAACCTACCGACTACGTGAACGACTTCGCACATGTTCTGGATCAGAACACGATCGTGCAGTTGGATAACATCTGCCGGCAGATCGACGAGAAAGCTCACGCCCAAATTGCCGTCGTCACCATCCATTCCCTCGATGGCTCAGACGTCGAGAGCTATGCGGTCGATTTATTTCATCAATGGGGGATAGGCAGCAAAGCGACAGACCACGGAGTGCTGATTCTCTACGCGATTGACGACCACCGCTCGCGGGTCGAGGTCGGCTACGGTCTGGAACCGATTCTGCCCGACGGAAAAGTCGGTGCTTTTCAGCGGGAGGCGGTTCCGCTCATGCGCGCCGGCAATTACAATCAGGCGCTGCTGCTGGTTGCGTCGCGAGTGGCGACGGTGATCGGGCAGGATGCGGGAGTTCAAATCACGACTCCACAGCTTGCGCCGCTTCCGGCGCAACGCGTAGAACAGCCGGAAGGAATATCCGCCGGCGGAATTATTCTTTTGATCATCGTCGTACTTGTCATACTCTTCACTCCGCTTCGCGGCATACTCTTTGGAATGCTGCTTGGCAACATGCTGGGCGGTGGGGGCTACCGGGGCGGAGGCGGCTGGTCGGGCGGAGGTTTCGGCGGAGGCGGTGGAGGCTTTGGCGGATTCGGCGGTGGCAGTTCGGGCGGCGGCGGGGCCAGCGGTAGCTGGTAGCGAGCGAGGAAGCAAATGGTTCCGGAGAAAATAACTAACGACTTCGTCGGCCGGCTGCGAGCGGCTGCGGGCGCGAACCTGGAAAGCGTAATCTTGTTTGGATCGGCGGTCACGGGAGATTTCCATCCGGAGTTTTCCAATCTCAATCTCTTCTGTGTAGTTCGCGACGCCTCGTTCGCGGCACTGCAAGCCCTGGCTCCTGCCGTCAAATGGTGGGACGGTCAGAAGCAGCCTCCGCCACTATTCATGACCCATGCCGAGATTAAGAGCTCCACTGATGTGTTCACCATCGAACTCATGGACATAAAAGAGCACCATCGCGTTTTGTTTGGCGAGGATGTGCTTCAAAATCTGACAATTCCCACTAAACTACATCGCGTTCAGGTGGAATACGAATTGGGAGAAAAACTCGCGTTGCTGCGCCAGCACTTGCTGCGCGCTTCAGGCAACGAAGCGCGCATGTGGGAATTGTTGACGCGATCTGTTTCTTCCTTCACCACGCTCTTCCGCCACTCCTTGATCGTGCTGGGCGTCGAGGCTCCGATTGGAAAGCGCGAAGCGATTCAGGCATTATCGAAGCAGACCGGGTTTGATGGCTCTGCCTTCCTGCAGGTGCTTGAAGTCCGCGAGCGCAAAGCCGATCGCAAAGATTTCGCCGTGGCAGACGTCTTTTCCCGGTATCTCGCGGCATTGGAGCAGGTAACGGCGGCAGTTGATAAGATGCTGGATTCGAATAGCACCGGCGGTCCGTAAGGTCGCGAACGGTTTTTCAGGAGACTCACATGAGTAAGGCATTGATTGCAGTCGCAGTCGTGGTGGCGATTATTTTGCTCGTCGTCCTCTTCGCTTTTGGCCAGTATGTGAGCGTAAAGAACACGCTGGTCAGCAAGAACGAGGCGGTGAAGGCGTCCTGGTCGCAGGTTGATATTGTGCTGCAGCGTCGTGCCGACCTGATTCCGAACCTGGTCGAGACCGTAAAGGGTTATGCCAAGCAGGAACAAACCGTCTTCGGTGACATTGCGAAAGCGCGCTCCGCCCTGCTTTCCGCGGGCTCGCCGCAAGAAAAGATCGCCGCCAATGGACAACTTGATGGCGCGCTCGGCCGGCTGCTGCTGATTGTAGAGAACTATCCCCAGTTGAAGTCCAACGAGAATTTTCTTCGCTTGCAGGATGAACTAGCGGGCACAGAGAATCGCATTGCAGTCGAGCGAAAGCGTTACAACGACACTTTGCGGGACTACAACACTTACGTCCAGCAGTTTCCCAACAGCATCTTCGCCGGGTTTGCTGGATTCAAGCCAAATGAAGCCTATTTCGAGGCCACACCGGGATCGCGCGAGGTTCCGAAGGTGAATTTTTCGAATCCGGGAGCGGCGGCTCCGCAGGCAACTCCTCAGCCGGCGCCAGTACACTAGTTGGCTATGTAGTGGAAGGAAAATCGATCGTTCGACTAGAAGGTGTGGAAGACCAGGACAGCCACCAGTGTGACAATGCAGAGAGCGAGGACGAACAGCGACAATTTTTCGCTCTTCTTCACGCCCCTCCACATGCTTGGCTTGGCTTCCATAGTGTTACCAGTTTGCGCCAGTGCGCCGAGCGCGACAATGGCTCGATTGGGCTTGGCACAAGGGTAACGTGCCTAAAGGTTAGCCCATTTCTAACCGCCATCTCTACGCGCCAGGCAATTCCCAACCTTCGTCCTTCATTTTCTTATTCGTCCAATGCTGCAACTGCTCGAACAGAGCGGGGTCAATCACAGCAAACCGCAAACCGACCCGGCCCTCGCCTCCGAACCAGACAATGCGGGCCTTGGCCTGAAAAACTGTTTCGCTTTCGGGCAGCGGAAAGCTGACGTCCAACAGGCCCGTAAACTTCATTGGTTCCCTCAGGCCATCCACTCCCAGCCCGCCTGTGCTTAGGTTCACGCCCTGCACTGCGACTTCATCGCCCTGCTGGTTCTTCAACACAACCGCCAACTGCACGCGGGCCCGGAAGAATTTCTGCTGCTCCAGGCTGATAAATCCCAGCGAGTTTGCGGCATCCGCAGAGTTTATGTTGATGCTGTATTCCTTCAGCTTTCGACTTAGCGTACGGCGTGAAATGCCGAGTTGTTCCGCTGCCTGGCTGCGATGGCCACCGCTGCGCTCGAGCGCGCGAATGATCATCTGCTCTTCCACGCTGTCGAGATTGCCAACCGGCATGGACCCCGATTGACGCTGGCTCACCGGATTGCCGGACATAGCTTCTGTGATCTGCGATTTACTAATCTCGAGCTGGCGCGATTCCACGGCAACTCGAGCCACCAGGTTGCGAAGTTCACGAACATTGCCCGGCCACGCGTGCGAGAGCAACGCGGAAACAGCCTCGGGAGCAAACGAACTGCCGGGTTTCTTGAGGCTGAGAAAATGTTCCGCCAAAGCGACAATGTCTTCGGGGCGTTCCCGCAGCGGGGGAACGCGGAGTTGGAACTGCCCGAGTCGATGAAAAAGGTCCTGGCGAAAGCGGCCCGCAGTTACGGCAGCGTCGAGATCCTGATTGGTAGCCGCTACGATTCGCACATCCACCGCGATCTTGCGATGCCCGCCGAGGCGGTAGAAAGGGTAGCCATCGAGCACCCGCAGAAGCTTCACCTGAGTTTGAAGCTGCAGTTCCCCGATTTCGTCGAGAAACAGTGTGCCCTTGTCGGCCATTTCGAAGAGGCCTGCCCTGGAGGCGTCGGCGCCGGTAAACGCGCCTTTCTCATAGCCGAATAGTTCGCTCTCCACCAGATTCTCAGGGAGGGCCGCGCAATTAATATCCACCCACGGTCGGCTGCGCCGGTGCGAGGATTGGTGAATGGTGCGCGCAATCAGTTCCTTGCCGGTTCCGGTTTCACCCGTGATGAGTACGCTTTCGGTATGGCCCGCCACGCGATCCACCATGCGCATGAATCGGTGCATGAGCGGGCTGGCAAGTATCAGGTTTGTACCGTCGATCTCGCGCGAAGCAGTGTGTGCCGCATCCTCCTCTTCAGCCAGTGCCTTGGAAACAGCCGTGCCCTTTGGGCTCTCATCAGCCACAGTGAACAGAGCGACTAAGCCTGTGGGCGCAGAAATACCGTTGCGCAGCAACGCTACCGATAACTCCACGGCGATCGTTTTCGTCGACTTGGTCTTGCAGCGAAGGGTTGATCGATAGTTATCATCCTTCAATGCAGCCGCCAAAATCGCCTGCTGCAATTGAAGGCGCTCAGCCCCATCCTCCCGAATGAAGAAGGCTGCCAGTGGCCGATCCAGAACTTCTGTCGGACTATGGCCGAAGATATTTAGCGCAGCATAATTGCACCCGGTGATTTTGCCTTCTGGATCCGCCGACAACATGGCGATTTTCCCCAGCACGCCTGCATGCAGAATATTCGCAGTCGGCGTGCCCGAGGGATCGGGACCGGCTCCGGCTTGCCTTCGTGGCTGCGAATTGATGTTGTCTGTTGGCATTCCGCGCGTTTGGAGTTGATCTTGACACACAGAACAGTTGTTAATAGGAAGTAACCGGACGCGGAGGATAACGAAAGTAATCGAAGCTCGGATATGCCAGAGCGATCGAAGCCCTTACAAAATAATCAACAAGAGTCCCAAAACCGGCCTTTCCCGGTTACTTCAGTAAGCTATTTAAAACCTTTTGGGAACCATACGATCTAGGTGAACAGCCTCGTCTGGAGGTGTGCAGGGAGATATTCCTGTGCAGCGGGCGTGGTCTGTCGCTCTCTCTCGAGAGCAGCAGTGAAGCCATGTCGACTCGGACGAAGCTATTTGTCGGGATCACGGTCTCGCTCGGGATGGTGGTGCTGTGCTCTGCTCTAGGGCACTGGCAATCCGCTGATCTGATGCGATTTGCGTGCTATCTGGCGGTGGCCATTCTGGCCTCCGGCCTGAAGGTACAACTGCCGGGTATCGACGGCACGATGTCAGTTAATTTCCTTTTCATTCTCCTCGGAGTGATGGAGCTGAGCTTGTCCGAGACGCTGGCCATCGGCTGCACCGCCACGCTCGTCCAAAGCGTGTGGCAGGCCCGAAATCGCCCCGACCCTGTGAAGGTTCTTTTCAACGTAGTCGGAATGATGGCAAATGCTAGCGCCCTCTGTTACTGGAGCTACCACTGGCTGTACCCGAAAATGGGCGGCAATAAACCAGTGCTGTTGATGCTTGCGGCGTTGGTGTTCTTTCTCGCAAACACTCTGCCCATCTCCGTTGTGATCGCTCTCACGGAAAACAAGACCAGTCGCAAGGTATGGTCAGAATGCTATTTTTGGTCATTTCCCTACTACCTCGTGGGCGCCGCAGCAGTTGGTCTGGTGGGTGTGGTCAACAGTCGCGCGGGCTGGCAGACATCGTTACTGGTTCTGCCGCTGATTTATTGGGTGTACCGCTCTTATCGCCTCTACCTCGGACGACTGGAAGCCGAGAAAGAACGAGTCGAAGTGGAAAAGCGTCACGTCGAGCAGATCGCATCGCTCAACATGCGAACCATCGAGGCTCTGGCGCTCGCCATCGAAGCTAAGGATCACACTACCCATACCCATCTGCAACGAGTGCGAACTTACGCGGTAGAGATTGCCAAAGAAATTGGTTTGTCGCGTGACGAGATCGAAGCACTGCGGGCCGCGGCGCTGTTGCACGACATTGGCAAGCTCGCCGTGCCCGAACACATCATCAACAAGCCGGGAAAGTTAACTCCTGAAGAATTCGAGAGGATGAAAGTCCACCCCATCGTGGGTGCTGAAATTCTGGAGCGCGTTGCCTTTCCTTATCCCGTGGCTCCAATCGTTCGCGCCCATCACGAAAGGTGGGATGGATCGGGATATCCCGCGGGACTGGGCGGGGATGAAATTCCCATCGGCGCACGCATCTTGGCGGTCGTCGATTGCCTCGACGCGCTGGCGTCGGACCGCCAGTATCGCCCAGCCATTCCATTGGATCGCGCCATGGATACGGTGAGAGAGAAAGCTGGAACGTGGTTCGATCCGAAAATCGTGGGGATACTGGATCGTCGCTATCAGGACCTGGAACGTATCGCGAAGATTCCTGAAGACAGTTTCGTTCCTGCCGGCTTTACCAAGAATCTACGCGTGGAACGTGGCCTCGCGCCTGCCACCGGTTTTGAGCAAAGCCCCGAAAACTTTTTGAATGAAACCGATTTTCTTACCTCGATCGCATCCGCCCGGCAAGAGGCCCAAGCCATGTTCGATTTGAGCCAGGATCTCGGGAACTCGCTCAGCCTCAGCGAAACTCTTTCGGTGCTTTCGATGCGGCTCCGCCGGCTGATTCCCTATGACTCCATCGCGGTCTTCGTGAACCGCAACGGATGGCTGCTGCCGGAACTGGTGAGCGGCGAAAATTTTCGCGTCCTGTCGTCGCTGAAAATCCGCGTAGGAGAGGGCTTGTGCGGCTGGGTGGCCGAAAATTGCAAGCCCATCATCAACGGCAACCCGCAGGTGGAACCGGGATTCGTCGCCGATCCAAAAATCGCGAATCTGTCTTCGGCGCTGGTCGTTCCTCTGCAGGGCTTGAACGGTGTCGTTGGCGTTCTCGCCATGTACCACTCTAGTCTGGACGCCTTTACTCCGGACCACTTGCGCATTCTTCTGGCCGTAGCCTCTAAAGTGGCGTTGTCGGTGGAAAATGCCTTGAAGTATCAGCAGGCGGAAAGTTCGGCTACCACTGACTTCCTCACCGGGCTGCCAAATGCGCGGTCGCTATTCATGCACTTGGCGCAGGAGGTGTCCCGCTGCCGCCGCATGAAGACTTCTCTCGCAGTGATGGTGTGCGATATCGACGGTCTCAAGAAAATTAACGATTCATTCGGCCACCTTGAGGGAGACAAGTTGCTGCGCGAGTTCAGTTTGCGGCTGAAAGATGCGTGCCGCGGTTATGACTACGTTGCTCGCATGGGCGGTGACGAGTTCGTGATCACTGCGCCCGGACTCTCGGCCGAAGGTGCTCTGGAAAAAACCGACCGCCTGAATCAGGCCGCCATCGAGGCCGGACGCCTCACCTGCGGCCGCGAGGTCATCAGCCTGAGCGTGGGCACTGCTTTCTGTCCGGAAGACGGCTTTGACGTGGAAGCTTTGCTGGCCGAAGCCGACCGTCGCATGTATGCGGTGAAACAGACCCACCATGCCCACCATGCTTCCAGCGAGGATATTTTGGCGCAGGGGGCGGCGGGAAAGTAAATGCGAAACCTGCAACGAAAAATTGCCGGGCATGCGCTGGCGTTGCTGGCGACGGTTCTGCTTGGAGGATTGCTCTCGGCGACGCTGGTGAGACTGGCGCCAGGTTTCGACACCGACGAACGTGAACTCGATCCGCACTTGAACGCACAAAGCGTCCAGGCCTTGCGGGAGGCGAGGCAGAAACAACAGAAACATAGTCTGTTTCGATTCTATTTCTCTTACATGAAGGGCGCTTTACGTGGCGACCTGGGCACGTCGCTTTCACTGGGACAACCAGTGCGCGACCTGCTGCGGGATCGAACTCCTCTGACCCTGCGCTTACTATCAGTCGGTCTGGGCCTGGCGTGGATGTTATCTCTCACGCTTGCCTTGACCGCCGCATGGATGCGGCTTTCGATTTACGATGCCCTGACGACGATCATAAGCGGATCCTTTCTTTGCATCCCCGCAGCGGTGCTGGCTCTGCTCTCTGTGCTGTGGAACGTGCCAGGCTCATTGGCCATCGCACTAATCGTTTTCCCGCGCACATTTCGATACTCCAGAAATCTGCTGGCGAAAGTTTATTCCAGGCCGCACATCACCGCCGCTCGGGCTAAAGGATTGAGCGAAGCGCGCATTCTTTTCTGGCACGTCGTGCCCGTGGTCGCCCCGCAACTGCTGGCCGTGGCAGGAGTTTCCGTGAGCATTGCCGTCGGCGCGGCCATTCCAGTTGAAGCCTTGTGCGGGTTGCCGGGCGTCGGCCAGTTGGCATGGCAGGCCGCCTTGGCACGCGATCTTCCTTTGCTGATGACCATCACGATTCTGGTGACGCTGGTAACGTTGCTCGCCAACTCCGGGGCAGATGTAATCGGGCATGTGCTGCAGCGGCAGGAAGCATGAGCCTCGGGCAAAAACTGGCGTGTGCAATTTTGGTGCTGGTGCTGGGCGCATCGGCGGCCGCGAATTGGTTGGCGCCGGCGGGTTACGCCAAGCAATACCGTGAGGCCACGGACGCACCTCCTTCGCACACACACTGGCTCGGCACCGATGAACTGGGGCGCGACCGCTTTGCCCGCGTGCTTTACGGAACCCGAATTTCATTGCTACTAGCCCCAGCGGCGGCCCTGTTTTCAACTTTAATGGCGGCTTTCATCGGAGGATTGGCAGGATATTTAGGCGGCGGTTGGGCCCGCATCGCCATGGCGGTCACGGATCTATTCTTGTCTCTGCCCTGGTTGTTTCTACTGATTACAGCGCGGGCTCTAATGCCGTTGAATGTTTCTCCCTTGGTTTCGGTGCTGGTGACATTCCTGCTATTGGGATTACTAGGTTGGACGACGGCGGCGCGAGTGCTGTGCAGCACCGCAGCGGCACTGCGTACTTCAGATTTCGTTCGACAGGCGCGCGCCGCAGGCCTGACCAGACAAAGATTGTTTTGGATGCATGTCGTACCGAATTTAAAACCAGTTCTCTACGCTCAGTTCTGGATCTCGATTCCGGTCTTCATCTTAAGTGAAGCCAACCTCGGGATTCTGGGTCTGGGCGTGGCCGAGCCCATGCCTTCCTGGGGAAGCTTAGTCAAAGAACTGGAAGGCCTGATTTCCATTGGTGAAGAGCCATGGAAGTTTGTGCCGGTGATCTTATTGGCGCTGGTGGTTACGTCGTTTCAATTTTTGCTTTCCAAGCACGAGGAAGTGCCGGCATGAAGAGGAAGTCAGAAGAAATGAAAAGCTTATTCGGCAGAAAAATCGCGATTGCCATAATTTGCCTGGGATTTGTATTGGGGCAGGCCTCAGCTCAAACTGGCGGCGAGTTGCGCTTTTGCCTGCGCACCGAGCCGAAGACTTTTAATCCGTTGAAGGTAGAAGATGATGCATCCGGCGCAATTCGCTATTTGACCGGAGGCGTGCTCGTCCGCGTGAATCGACAGACCCAGGACCTCGAGCCCGAACTGGCAATGTCCTGGAAGGTATCGAAAGATGGACGCCAGATCTCGTTCCACTTACGCAGCGGAATCTTATTTTCCGACGGCACGCCTTTCACCGCCGCCGATGTGGCTTACACCGTGCAGCAGTTGATGGACCCGGCATTGCATTCGCCCACCGGGGACGCATTTCGGTCGGGCACCGGGAGCGTCGAAACGAAAGTGATTTCGCCGACTCAGATTTCCATTAAGTTTCCGGCGCAGGTTGCCGGCCTCGATCGCCTCTTCGATCAAGTCGCCATTCTGTCTCAGCACTCTCCAAAAAAAGAAATGGCGGTGCTGGGACCGTTCATGGTGGCCGATTACAAAGCGGGATCAACCGTTCTTCTGACACGCAATCCCAACTACTGGAAGACCGACGAGCAGGGCCGCAAGCTGCCTTACCTGGATTCGATACAACTGGACATTCAACCGAACCGCGATGTTGAGATGCTTCGCTTCAAGCGCGGAGAGCTGGATCTGATCAATTCTCTCGATAGCGAATATTTCGACAAGCTGGCCGCAACTTCTCCGCAACTCGTGCACGATGCGGGCGCGTCGCTCGATAGCGAGCAACTCTGGTTCAACCAGGTTTCCAAATCGCCGATTCCAGCCTTTAAGAAAACCTGGTTTCACTCCGCCAACTTCCGCCGCGCGATTTCGGGAGCCATCAACCGCGACGATCTAAGCCGCGTTGTCTTTCACGGACACGCACAGCCTGCAGTGGGTCCGTTCTCGCCTGCCAACAGGTTTTGGTTCAATGCCCGCCTCAAACCGCAATCCTATAGTCCCGACGCAGCATTGAAAGCTCTGCAATCCGAGGGCTTCCGTATGGAGAATGGAACGCTCAAGGATAAAGACGGAAATGCAGTCGTATTCTCGATCATCACGAACGCCGGTAATAAGTACCGCGAGCGCATGGCAGTGCTGATTCAGGATGATCTGCAGAAGATAGGCATTCATGTCAACGTGGTCACGCTCGACTTCCCTTCTCTGATCGAACGCATGACGCAGAGTTTCGACTACGAAGCGATTCTGCTCGGCCTGACCAACGTCGATCTTGACCCCAACGGGGAGATGAACGTGTGGTTGAGTTCGTCGGAGAATCACCAGTGGAATCCGCAGGAGAAGTCTCCAGAAACCCCGTGGGAAGCGGAAATCGACCGGCTCATGAAGTTACAAGCATCTTCGAACGACGCCGGCAAACGGAAAGAAGCGTTCGACCGCGTGCAGGAAATCGTAGTCGAGCAAGAGCCTTTCATTTTCCTTGTAAATAAGAACGCGCTTTCCGCAGTGTCGACAGCAGTGCACGGCGCGTCACCGGTAATCCTGTCGCCGCAAACATACTGGAACGCAGAACGGCTTACGGTCTCGGCTAAATAGTCGAAACCTCTTGGCCACGGATTTTGCACGGATTCAAACAGATCTAAACCTGGCTCACGAAAGCACAACCTCATGGCGATGGAAACTCCGCAAAACAAGGTCCTTCTCTCGGCGCGCCTTTCCGTGCGCTATGCAGAAAAGCCTGTCTTGCGCGACGTGCAGTTGCAGATTCGCTGCGGCGAGGTGATGGGACTGGTCGGTCAGAGCGGTTCCGGTAAGAGCACGCTGGCGATGGCGATTCTGGGCCTTCTCGAGAAAAAACAAGCCCGGCCCGAAGGCTCGATACAATTTCAGGGTTCCGAACTTTTACAACTCTCGGAACGCGAACTCCGGGCGTTGCGGGGACGCACGGTGGCTTTGGTCCTGCAGAGTCCCTTGTCTTCTCTAAATCCAGCGCTGAAGATTCGCACCCAACTCAAAGAAGCATGGCGTGCCCACGCTTCCGGTACAAAGGCGGACTGCACCAACGCAATCCGGGCGCGTCTTGAAAGCGTTTCTCTGCCCGCCGACGAAGAATTTCTGCGCAAGTATCCTTCCCAAATGAGCGTCGGCCAGGCGCAGCGAGTTCTAATCGCCATGGCCGTAATGCATCGCCCTGCTCTCCTGATTGCTGACGAAGCGACCAGCGCGCTCGATGTGATTACGCAATCTGAAATTCTGGCGCTCTTTCGCGAACTCAACCGCTCCACTGGGATGGCCATTCTATATATCTCTCACGATCTTGCGTCAGTGGCGGGCATCTGCGACCGTATCGCCATCTTGCACCAGGGCGAAATTGTTGAGTGCGGAGCGACCGAGCAAATCTTCCAACAACCTCAACATGAATACACCAGGCGGCTGATGGCGGCGATGCCGCAGATCCCGGCATCCAACGGACACCGCTTCACGAAAACCGAAGCCGCGACAGCCCGATAGCCCCTTTTCCACTCCAACCTGATTCGTAACTCACTGAAGTAACCGCCCAACAATTCCGGGACAAACTGTCCCACGCCCAGGGTGGAAGGCCAGAGTGGCCCACTGGCGCCGCTCGGCTTGATTTTATCTCCAGTACTTTCAATGAGTTGCAACCAGGCGATTGGCCTTGGCCTTGCACAAGACCAGGTGGGTCCAAGTTCGTTTTGTTCGAAATTCGTTCTTGCGATTGGAAAGGCTGAGATTTTATGTCGCAGACACTTAAACCAAAGAGCCCGAATCGGGGCCAGCGCCATAGCGCAGCTTGGGGAAAGCGCGTGAGCATACTGGTGTTGATCCTGGTTGCGGAAGCCGCGTTCGCCCAGAAATGGGTGGGCAAGTTCGCGCCGGATCTGGCGCCGACCGCCGCACGAGCTAATCATGGCGCATCGGCCGGCGAGACCGTGAAAGTTATCGTCCAGTACAAAGAAGTTCCGGCGGCTGCACAGGAAGGGCGCGTGCATAATCTTGGCGCCCGCCTGAACCATAGGCTGCACGTGGTCAAGGGCATCGCTTTGACAATTCCGGTCAATTCGTTGCCTGCCCTGGAAGCGGATCCCGACGTCGTGGCCCTCAGCCTCGACCATCCGATGAAGGGGCTGGATGACATCTCCGACGTGGCCACCGGCGTCAATGCAGCGTGGAATGCCGGATACAACGGAGCTGGAATCGGCGTGGCCGTGATCGACAGCGGCATCAACGATAACCATCCCGATCTTTTAGATTCGACTGAAACTACTTCACGAGTGGTTTATCGCCAGGATTTCACCGGCACGCCGAACTCCAATTCAAACGGCGCCATGTATGACACCTACGGTCACGGTACCCACGTCGCTGGAATCGTCGGCGGCAACGGCTACCTCTCCGGTGGAAATTATTCCGGCGTCGCACCCGGCGTAAATCTCATCGACCTTCGCGTGCTCGACGCCAATGGTTCCGGCAGCGACAGCGGCGTCATCGCGGCGATTGAGCAAGCGATTGCTTTGCAGAACAGATACAACATCCGCGTCATCAACCTGTCACTCGGACGTGGCATACCGGTCAGCTATACGCAGGATCCTCTCTGCCAAGCGGTTGAGTCTGCTTGGCAAGCTGGGATCGTGGTAGTGGTGGCGGCTGGCAACTACGGCCGATTGAATGTCAACGGCAGCAACGGCTTTGGAACCATCACGGCTCCGGGCAACGATCCCTACGTAATCACCGTCGGCGCAATGAAGAGTAACGGATCTTCTTTGCCGCAGGCCGAGACCCTGGCGAGCTACAGCTCCAAGGGCCCCACCACTTACGATCACGTGGTAAAGCCTGATCTGGTGGCTCCGGGAAACGACATCGTATCTCTGGCTGCACCAGGCGCTACGCTCGAAACCACCTATCCTGCCGAATTTGTAACCGGCAGCGATGGAAACAACGACTACTTCACGCTGAGTGGCACGAGCATGGCGACCCCGCTGGTCAGCGGAGCCGTTGCGTTGCTACTTCAGCAGAACAGCGCTCTTACACCGGACCAGGTGAAGGCGCGATTGATGAAGACGACTTACAAACAATTTCCCGTCTCCACGGTCGCGTGGGTTCCTCATCTTTTTATGAACTTCACCTCGACCTACGATCTGTTTTCCGAGGGTTCAGGCCTGGTTAACCTGCAGAACGCGATCTCCAACTCCGATCTCGCTCCGCCCACAGTGGGTTCGGCCTTATCGCCGTATGTCGTTTACAACCAGTTGACCGGCAGAGTAACGCTGGTTTACGGAAACGGCAGCGTCGCAGGCGGCTCCGTGGTCTGGGGGACCTCGGTGGTTTGGGGTGCCTCGGTGGTTTGGGGCGCAAACGTTAGCGGAAGTTCGGTGGTCTGGGGCGCGGCATTACCCTGGAACAGCAATCTCTTGAGCGCCTTTAGCGTGGTCTGGGGTGCGAGCACTGGTCCGGGTACTTCAGCCACCAGCGTGGTCTGGGGTGCTTCAACGCTACTTAACAGCACCGCACTTTCCGATGCTGGAGACGATGAACAGTAAGCCGTGTTCACCACTAACCATAGAGAGGAGAAGAATATGAATCGCACACGGCTAACGCACACATTCATCGCAGTGATGGTCCTGGCAGCAATGGCAAGCACCGCATACGCCAGCCTGGCCAGCCACACGATCCACGCGTCTTATGCCTTGGCTCTGCTCGCATTGGCGGCGGCAACGTCGCGCATGAAAATCAAGCTGCCCGGCATCGACGGCAACATGTCAGTCAACCTGCCATTCCTGCTGATGGCTGTAGTCAATCTCAGCGCGCTGGAAGCTATCGTGATTGCAAGCATCTCGACCGTGGTCCAGTGCTGGCCTAAGCTGGACGCGAAGTTTAAATCCCAGCAGATGGTGTTCAACGTAAGCATGATGGCATTCGCAACCAGCATGGCGAACTTGATCTGGAACGCCGGTTGGTTCGGAAAGGGTGCCTTTGCATCTGAACCCTTGATGTTGGCTTCCGCAACCGCTGCCTTCTTCCTGGGGCAGACGGCGCCGGTGGCCGGCATCATCAAGCTGGCCGAGGGCGCGGCTATGCGCCGCATCTGGCTCGGCATCGTCCAGCTTTCGTTCCCTTACTACGTACTCAGCGCAGGCATGACATCAATGGTAAACCTGGCCAGCCATCACTTTGGTTGGCAGGCAGCCTTGGTGGTCTTCCCGTTGATGTACGCAGTCCACCGCTCTTACCGGCTATATTTCGGCAGAGCGACGGAAGGCTTACGCACCCCACCGCTGGCAAGAACTGCCGGCGTGGGAGCGTAGAAAACAACAAACGCGCTCCGAACGACGGCCCGATCGCGAACGTAGTTCGGAGGAGCAATGAATGAAGGACGGCGTTCCGATTCAATCGGAACGCCGTTCGCATTTGCCAATCTCCTGCCAACAGCAGCTTATTCTGCATCGAGGCTGTTAGAGTCGCCTACACGGCTTCCATCAATTCCCACCGTGGTAGTCCGTCCCAGCCCACCTCAATCATCTTCAGAACCTAATCAACATGAGGCGGCATCCATAGCGTCGATGAGAACGCCTTGCGACGAAGCCGTAATTCGATCGGGGAACATCGCATCTTCGTGTGCCGAAAAAGCGCGCCCCTGGATACTGGCGGCGACCATTGTCGGTTCGAGTTTGGCGTTCATTGACAGCACGGTCGTCAACGTAGCTCTGCCTGCGTTGCAAAACAGCTTTCACGCGACCGTGGTGGATGTGCAATGGGTGGTTGAATCCTACGGATTATTGCTGGCCGCACTGATTCTCGTCGGAGGCTCGCTGGGCGACTTATTTGGCCGCCGACTGATGTTCGTATTGGGCGTAACCATTTTTGCTGCAGCTTCGATGGGATGCGGTCTCGCCTCCAACATTCACCAGTTGATCATAACCAGGAGCATTCAAGGGATCGGGGCTGCTCTGCTTGTACCTGGCAGCCTTGCAATTATCAGTGCCTCTTTCGACGAGGAGAGTCGCGGTCAGGCCATCGGCACATGGTCGGGCTTCACCGCGATCACTACAGCCGTGGGTCCGCTTCTCGGCGGATGGCTGGTTGAGCATGCTTCCTGGCGCTGGGTATTTTTCATCAATCTCCCGTTTGCCGCGATCGTTGTGGCAATGGCACTATGGCGCGTCCCTGAAAGCCGCAGCGCCGCCGGAAGCAGCGTTGATTGGCTTGGGGCTCTGATCGTGACTCTTGGGCTCGGAGGCGTCGTCTTCGGTCTTATCGAATCCGCCAATCACGGTTGGCGAAGCCCTCTAGTGCTGAGCACCTTGATCGGAGGTTGCGCCTCTCTAACTCTGTTCGTGTTCGTCGAAGCTCGCGAGACCTCCCCAATGGTTCCGCTGAAGCTACTTGCATCTTCCACCTTCAGCGGCGCCAACTTACTTACATTGTTTCTCTACGCCGGGATTGGAATTTTCTTCTTTCTGTTTCCAATGAATCTGATCCAGGTGCAGCGCTACTCTGCAACGGCAGCCGGCGGCGCCGTGCTGCCGCTGATCCTGCTGATCTTCTTTCTATCCCGTTGGTCTGGAGGTCTGGTGGCGCGCTACGGGCCAAGGCCTCCGCTGATCGTCGGCCCGCTGGTAGTGTCGCTGGGTTTCGTTCTGTTCGCTCTACCGTCAGTAGGCGGAAGTTACTGGACGACGTTTTTTCCCGCCGTAATTGTTCTTGGCTTCGGCATGGCCATCACCATAGCTCCACTGACTACGGTCGTAATGAATTCAGTCAGCAGGGACCGAGTGGGAACCGCTTCTGGAATCAACAATGCCGTTGCCCGCGTCGCGGGAGTGCTTGCCATCGCTGTTTTCGGGATTGTCATGGTGAATGCGTTTGGCTCAAGCCTGAATCAAAGCCTGATCCACCTCTCGCTGGCCCCGGGCACATTGGAATCGATTCATTCGAACAAAATCAGGCTTGCCGCCCTGCCGGTTCCCGCCAGCCTGAACGACAGTGAGAGAGCTGCAGTCCAAGAAGCCATTCAGGAGGCTTTTGTGTTCGGATTCCGAATCGTGATACTGGCCTGCACAGGCCTTTCCATAGCCAGTTCTGCTGTGGCATGGGTCACGATTCCAAGGCGGCCCTTGGATCAGTCCTTGACTCGTTGAGGGCCGTGGCCGCCAAGAACCAGCCTGCCGGCCAGTCTGCTTCACTTACTTAGTCGCATCATTCGCGGCCGTGGCGGTAGTTGTGCTGGCGGCCTTTTCTTCCTCCGCCTTGATGGCCGATTTGAAGCCACGAATGCCCTCGCCAATCCCTTTACCTAGCTCCGGAAGTTTTTTGGGGCCGAACACCAATAACGCGATTGCGAAAATGATCAACAGATGCGTCGGCTGAAATAGTCCTTCTAACATGAGGCCTCCTTACGGCGAAAATCACAAACCGCTCAAACCATGTTAATAAAAACGCGGGCGCCGCAACCCGCAGAGAGGAATGCGGCGCCCGCATAAAGAACACGCAACAATTAGAAGCTGCGCTTAACTGAATCTGCTTCGACCGCAAGCCGATTAACCAATTGGAAAAACCCTTGCTGTTGACCCTCGAACAAAAGGTCCTGGGTGAACGACTTGATGGTGGCGACCGCGCCGCCGAACTGTGTCAGCGTTGGCCGAATCACGGAGCACGGAGGAAGCTTCTTGCTGATAAATTCGCAGGGCTCAGGCAAGATCAGGTTCGTCTGATCGAGCTCCGAGTTGCGGGCATTGAGATCCGGGAATGTCAGGCCAGTGATTGGATCGACTACTCCAGCCAAGGGCTGAGATACTGCATTGCCCGCCTTGTCGTGCCAGAGTCCGAAGTGGTCGATCTCGACTCCGCCAATGCTGATCAGGATTCGCAGAACCTCGGCATCGGTTGCCTTCAACGCTAGCGTGGGATACAAGCTGGCGCCACCCTGCTCGATGTAGGCAAAGTGAAATCCAGCGGTGTTCGCAATCGCTTGCATTCGAGATTCTTGCGCGTTCGTCGGAGGAACCGGTTGAGGCTGGTTGGGAGGCGTGTCGGTATCGTTGAGTGGAACACCAGGTTCGTTCTCAATCGTGATTGGACCCTTGAACGTCACGCCGAAATCAGGGTTCTGGGTACTGCGGTAACGTGTATACCAACTAAGGTCAACGTTGAGTTTCAACAGGTTTGTCAGCCTTCCGATATTCTTAGCGCCGGTCGCTTGACTGCTGGGCAAGTTTCGGAACGCATCCAGATCCACGGGCTCTTCGCCCTTTGAAATCAGGTAGGCGTTCAGGAAAGCCGCGTGGCTCAGTTCGTCGTCGGTGTTATCGGCGATGTATTGCGGCATATCGCCATCAAGATTGCTCAGCGCGGCGATGTAAGCTGGATTGCCACCTTGCACTCCCCCGAGCTCGTTGTATTGCTGCCACAGATCAGCCTCAATGAGTTCTACTGCCGCCGCGAATTTCAGCAGAGCCACATCGCCCTTGGAGAGCCTGCCTGTGCTTCGCTGCTCCTGAGCGTTGGCCTTGGCTCCCAATAAAGCGCCCGCCGACAAAGTGGCGCCGGCAATCCCAAGGCCTTTGAGGAATGAACGTCTCTTTACCACACCTTGCCAGTGACGCTGAACGCTTTCTTCTGCTGAAGTATCATTTCCTTCAGACAAGTTTGTCTCAGACACTACCGTAGATGGAGAGGTATTCTCTTTCATGCTGATGCTCCAATTCCTTTGCGAATGATTTTGGTCGAGTTACAATGCAGAACGCCGTTTGTCGAGCAATATTCCCCAATCCACAAGAAATATTTCTCCCGGCCTACGTACCCTATCGCGCACCCAGATCGCACTTGTCACACCACTGTCACATTTTTGTTAAGAATCACTACCTTCACTAATACCGTTACTCATGTCCCAGACACGAGGGATGCATAAGCGCGAAGGGAACCAACAAACAAGCGGCCCCAAAGTTGGGGCCGCTGCCACTAACCATCGGTTGATTAGAAAACAAACTTCCCTTGCAGCTCGATCACCCGCGGTGACGCGTCCGCTCCCAGACCTGATCCGTAAATCGTGGTTGGTTGGCTGACGTTTTGAGTAATTTGTCCGAACTGAGCGCTGTCTATGTTGGTGTTTGGGAAGGCAAAGTTTGGGTGATTGAAGAAGTTAAAGAACCTTGCCCCGATAGAAAACTGAGCGCTCTCCCACTTCGGGATGGCAAAGCCTTTCTCCACATCGAAGTCTGTGTCGAAGTAACCTGGCCCGCGAAACTGGTTACGGCGCTGGTTTCCGAAACTAGTAGTTGGATCGGCAAAGTTAGCAGCGGTGTAGCAGGGATTCGCCAACTGTGCAGCCGCGCTGCCGCAGTTAATGTTGGGAGTTCCTATCACATTGGCGAGCACTGCCGTAGTGGTGGCAGGACTCCCGCTGCCGAACAAACTCCCTTGCAGTTTGCTGGTCTCGTTGCTGCTGTAGATGGAGTAAGGGAAGCCCGTGTGCTTAAAGATGGTTCCAGAGAACGTCCAGCCTTTCACTAGCGCGTTCGGGCCGCGAGCCGTCAGGTGACGGAAAGCGTCACTCCAGACATAGTTCATCACAAAGGAATGTCGCACGTCATAGTCGGCATTGCCATAGTTGAGCTGACGAATGTTGGCTGGATTCAGCGGCGTGACCACGTCAACATTGGTGGCAGAGTTCAGGCCGAAGGGGTTTAGTGAGTTATTGGAGATCTCATCCAGGGCGTGGCTATAGGTATAGGACGCCTGGAACTGAAAACCTCCAGTAAAGTTGTGGGCAGCACTCAGTACAACGCCATTGTAGTTGGAGTTGCCGACGTTTTGTGTCTGGGCAACCACCCCAAATCGCGCATCCGGCTGAGTAAGCGGCAGGCCACCAAATGCAGCCCCTGTCGGGCTGAAAGCGTTCAGGGCTGGATTGGTGATTTCTTCGTGCTCGCCGTGATTACCCACATACTTGGCGCTGATCGTAGTCTTCCAACCTAGCGAGTGCTGTATCTCCAGATCCCACTCGTCATAGCGCGGAATCTGTACTTTGCCAGCGTTGAAGAAGTTGAAAGCAGGAACCGCGCCGCCACTCGCGAAATTGGCGCGAAACGCGGCGTTAGCCGCTGTCGCCTGCGCATTCAGATTTCCCGCTACCCCAGGCGAAAGCGCACCATTAAAGAGTGCGAACGACGGATCATTTGGAGCGTTGGTTAGAATGTCGTCAATCCCACCGGTAGGAATCGCATCGCTGAAAATACCGAATCCACCTCGAATCACAGTGTTCTTGGAGCCGAGTGGAGACCATGCGAAACCAACCTTCGGCTCATAGACGATCGACGTCACCGAGGGAAATGCGGTATGCAAACCCGTGGTCAAGGCCTGATTCACCGGTGCCGTGGGATTCAGATCTTGAAACGGCGCAGAGAGGCTTTGGAAGCAATTGGTTTGGCAGACTGGGTTCGACAGGTGATCGAATCGCATGCTCAGCGTCACCTTCAGGTTGGAAGTAACCTTGAGTTCGTCGGATGCATACCATCCCAACTGATAAAGCGCTATCGGAACATTCGTGTTAAGCGGAAAGTTCTGAAGGAGCAAATTCCCAGTGCTGCCGGGTGGGTTCGTAGGCGACACAGGCGCCACGCCGCCGAATGCGAAGTCGTTCAGGGTCGTTTCCTGGGCCAGAGGAATCACTCCAGTGAAGTTGTGGTCGCTTACGTCGTCGCGGCGATAGTTGACTCCAAACCGGAAGTTGTGTCGTCCCTTGGCCCAGCTGAAGTCGTCCACAATTCCGTATTGCGTGACAGACCGACCCTGCGGAAAAGCTGTGCCCTCGTTGTTTAGATTGAACAGTGATCCATCGCCAAGAAAAACCGACTGCGGAAGGGTCTGAAATTCCGCGGCCTGGTTCACCATAGTGAATAGGGCGCTGTACCACTGCAGCGACGCTATGAAATTATTCACCATGTTGCTGCCGAAGGTATGGGTTTCGCTCAACTGGCTCTGCCATTCGGGCTGAGTACTGTGAGCATCGAAGGCAGGATTTAGCGGATCGGTATAGGTAGCCTGAATACCGCTCTCGTGCTGTACTCGAACAAACAGTTTGTCATTGTTGCCGATGTTCTGATCATAGCGACCCACAATGAGGTAATCGTTGGTGGCCTGAGAGGTGCCGCCTTGCAGCTGTACGGCGCATGGGTTGGTCGCTCCGAAGGCAACCCCAGCCAGGTTGGTAACGTTTGAACAACCTCCGCCCATAATCGTGTTCTGGGCACGTGCCGCGCCCGGAGCCGCGTTCCAGATACCGAATAGCTGGTTGTAAAAAGGCACAGAAGTGGGACTGACGCTGTTCAGATTGGCGATGACGGCGTTTTCAAACTGCTGCGTCGGCAGATTGACGGAAAACGATGAGGGAATCACCAGGCGAATTCCTTCATAATCGACAAAGAAAAAAGACTTGTTTTTCCTGATCGGTCCGCCAAAGGAAGTCGCATACTGGTTGGCATTCACGAACAAGCGGGGATCGATCTCGCTGCCCGCAACGCCGTTAGCCTGATTCCGGAAATAGCCATTGGAATTCAGCGCGCGTCCGTTCCACCAGTACTCCGCATTGCCGTGGAAGGCATTGCTGCCCGACTTTGAAACGTAGTTGATATTCGCCCCGGCCAAGCCGCCGAATTGCCCGCTATAACCGTTGGTAACTACGCTGGTTTCCTGCACATCATTCAAGCCAAGGGTCAAGTTAGTGGCACCGCTGTTGTTGATGTTGAAGTAGGGGTCGTTATCGTTGGCGCCATCATATGTAAATACGTTTGAGTTCGACGGCAGTCCGAAGAACTCATAGTTTCCGCCGCCAAACACGGACCCACCAGTGGTGTTCATCACAACGCCCGGCGCTGTCAACGCCACCGCACTGAGATCGTTGCCGGGATTTGGCAACACCGCGATTTGCTGGGCATTAAAGTTGGTTTCAATATTGGCATCCTCCGTTTGGATGCCGACAGCTTGGTCGGTCACTTCAATCGTCTGATTTTGCGATGAAATGCTAAGTTGCAAGTTAGTGGTAATACTGGTTCCCAGTGACACAGTCAGGGTTTTTGTAACATCTTGAAATCCGGCAGCAGAAACCGAAACTGAATATTTGCCGGGGGAGAGGAAAGCGAAATTGTACGCTCCTTGCGCGTTCGTCGTAGTTCTAGCGGAGCTGCCTGTTTCCACGTTCTTCAAGGTGACAGACACGCCTGGAACTACGGCTGAGCTCGGGTCGGTAACCACGCCCGCGATATCTCCTGTTGTTGCCGTCTGCGCGCTTACTCCTGCAGCGGTCATCATCACAAGTACGATCGCAACGATTAATGACAGACCTAACCCAGTGGTGGACCATCTTTGCTGAACGCCATCTATCATATGCGGCTCCACTTCCTTTGTTTATGATTGTCTACAGCTTGATGTAGAACTCGGCTAACTCATCTTTATTCCCAGTCGAGCAATGTAATTCTCGACCGTTGTCTTTTGGCAGACTTGCGGATCGAGTTGAACGATGGATTGCGACGGTACTAGTTGCAAGAGACCGAAGCAAAGACGCACAGGAGTGCGTCTTTGCTTGGCCATTTGGTTTTAGTTGATGGTGAGGGTTACAGGCGTGCTGTGGCTCAGGGAACCGGATGTGCCAGTGACCGTAAGAGTAAGCTGCGAAGCTGTGGTCGCAGTTTGAGCCTTAGAATTGCTTCCGCATCCCAAGGTAAACATTGACATGAGAAGCAGCGATCCTAAGATGCTCGTCCACAGAATGCTCTTGCGCGTCAAAAGCTTTCGTTTGCGCAAGCCCATGAGTGTTCCGAACAGCCCGATAGGCATAAATGCCATCGTAGTGGGCACGCTATAGCCGCCATTCGGCGGCGGAGCTGCTGCGGCTGCAATAGTTAGCGTGGACGCTGACGCACTCGACCCCGGTGAAATAACCGAAGGGTTAAGAGCGCAAGTGACACCAGCCGGCGCGGTGCACGACAGCGTAATCTGCCCGTTGAATCCACCCACTGCGGCGGCGCCGATCATGAGAGTCGTCGAACCACCCATGGGCAGCGTGGCGCTTTGTGCCGACGCGCTCAGTGAGAAGTCCGCAGCACCGGCCGCAGCAGCAGGCGCGATGGCGGCAAACACAGCCGTTGCGCTTCCTCCAGTTGTCGGGAAATTCGGTTGCCCGGCGCTGCCTCCAGCAGTGACATACAGAGTGCCGGCCGTCCCAGGATTGTTAGTGGAACCGCCCCCTCCGCCGAAAATCATGTCCCACAAGCCGGAGTTCACCAACACTTTGCCCGAAGCGTCGTTCAGTTGGCCGATAAACTTACCGGTCGTGTCGAATGCACTGATAGTGCCATCGCCGAAATTTCCTACGAGGATATCATTGGCGAACGCTCCAAAGCTGGCTGGAGCAGCCACCACACCCCACGGTGCGTTCAGATTATTATTAGCTCCCGCGGCAACGAAGGTGCTGACGAATTTGCCGGTGGCGTCAAAGATGTCCACCTGACCAGCACCAGCGCCCGGTACGGCATCATGTTTCGCCCCGTCCTGCATCGCATAGGCCACATACACCTGGTTGCCTATGACGTGGATACCGTGAGGAGCCAATCCTGCAGGAAGATTTGGATTGACGAAAGTGCCCGTCGGCGCGAGGTTGAAGCTCGTGTCGTACACATCAACCTTGCCGCTGTTGAAATTCGCCGCCAACAAGTTGGTTCCAAGAATAGCCAGGCCTTTGTAAACCGCACCGCTGGCAGAATTATCCTTGCCGACGATTGCCGTATTGCTCGAGCCGTTCCAATAAACCACGAGGCCGTCTTCCGTATCAAAAATGAATGACCCTCCGGCGAAGTAGGAACCGGTAGCATTGGACACGGTTCCTGTCGGACAACCCGGACTGCAATTACCGTTCGGATTAGTCGTCGCTCCAGGTATCGTCACGACCAAACCGGTGTCTTTGTTACCAGCTTGGTCGTATAAAGTTGAGACGCCGCTATTGTTGTCGGCGATCCAAAAGTCCTGCCCGGGAAGAACTGAAATTCCCCATGGGTTCAACAGTTGTGTGTCTGTGTGAGCGGCCCCGGCAACATTCGAAACCAGATTGGCTTGCGAATAGCCACCCTGCTGGGCCCAAAGCCCCGAAGGAATCGCCAAAGTCATGAGTAGCCCAAATAATGAAAGTGCTTTTTTCAACTTACCCTCCTTAACCTCTATTTATGAATTTATGATTACGCACGACTCGGACCAGTTCTTCTGCTGCCGCGACGCGTTCCCTGCCTCAGACAGACAAGGAACTCAAGTATTCAGCCATATTCAACTGACGCTTTGAATCCTTGCCTGCCCGCATAACAATCACCTTCGTCCGTTTGCAACTTAGTTTGTTCCGGCAGCCGACGAAGGAACCTGATTCTTTACCGCTGCCATGGCAGCCATCGATCGCGGCAGTGCCAAGGTGTAAACTCCGGCCGGAGTTTTTACTTGTCTCAGAACGCGCTTGCCGCCTATTTCCACAAAGCTCAAGGTTGGCTGCTCCGTGTAAGGCCCGGCGACCACAATCGGAAGTACAAGTACGCCATTGCCGTAAGTACGTATGATGAGACTTGAACTTGAATCCGGAGAAAGCCGGCCAATGGTGTATTTACCGGCGGGCATGGTACTGCCGCCTGCGATAAACTCGAACGGTACCTGCACCACTATTCCTTCGGTATCCTGCGCGTGAGCGCTGATCCCAATGCCGCCAAGACACATAAAAGCCATAAGAGCAATTACATATACCTTCTTCATTTATTTCTCCTTGTATGAATTGTTTCTACGCTGCTGGTTATTGATAACTAGACTTCGTGGGTCTTTATTCCCAATTCCACCAATCTCACTGATTTAGTTATGTTTTTCAGCGTACTGTTGGATTAGACACGATCACGCACGATAAGATGTCCAGTCATTGTCATTTGATTGTCAAGTGGTTGTCTGGTGCGGAACGGCAGGAACAGCAAGCAGTCGGCGAAATGTTTTATACAGGCATTATTGCTTGGAGCGTACCAGGGGATTAAATCTGCGAACTTAGGGGTAGCGCTAGGCTCGGGGACTGGCGCTCAATGACACGGAGGCTGGCGCCCTCTTGCTCGCGCGATATGCCTCAGGCAGCGTGTTACTCAGACAGTCCGCAATAAGACCGACGATCCGGCCTGTGCGGCTGCCAAGTCGATGAAACTGTTCCCGTGACGACGGGGTTTGTTTGCTGAAGTACTTATTTAGTTTTTCGCGAAGTTGCAGCCGAACTCGCCATAGGCGCGCCTTAACCGCGGCGTGACTTATATTCAGCACTTCTGCCGTTTGGTTGATAGAGAGGCCTTCGATATCCCGCAGTACGAACACTGTCCGCAAGATCGGGCGTAGCTCTTCGAGAGACTCAACCAGGATTCGCCGGAGTTCAGAGGCCCAATAGAGCTGCTCGGGATTCGGGGCCCAATCACTGACTTCTATGGGAAGCATCCCTCCGTCATCCTGAAAGTCTTCATCCAGTGATACGTCCCTTACGCTCCGTTGTTTTCTCAGTTTCATCAGCGACTGGTTCAGAGTGATGCGAATCAGCCAGGTTGAGAACTGCGAGTCTCCTCGGAAGTCGCCCAGGTTTTGGTAGGCCTTCAAGAAAGCTTCCTGAACCGCATCTTGCGAATCTTCGGTGTTGTGTGTGACGCTGTGCGCGATTCGAAAAAGTTTACGATCATACTTCTTTACGAGTTGCTCGAAGGCTGCAACATCCCCATTCTGGGTTGCGTGCACCAGATCAAGGTCATTGGTTGCCGTCTTCCCTTCGAATTGCACAGAGTATGTCGCCATAATCGTTTAACCAATCGATCGACAGATACCAGACTGTCGATCCTCGGCCGAGATCGAAGGCCAAGTTCGTTGTGATATTGCCTGCCAGCTACGCCGTTACCTAACTACAATTTGCCCGGTCATCTTCGGATGGATCGTGCAGTAGTACGGATAAGTCCCCGCCTTGGTAAACGTGTACGAAAACTTTTCATCTGTATCCATCACCTTGGACTTAAACACGCCGTCGGTGCTGACCGACGTGTGGGGAATATCATCCTTGTTGGTCCAGGTGACGGTCGAGCCTACGGGCACGGTAATGGTCTGCGGACCGAACGTGAAGTTATCGATTTTAACTTCCGCTCCTGCCGTAGGGTTGTTGGTTGCGGTCATCCTGGGGGTTCCTGCCAATAGCAGCACCGCCAGCATCAGCGGTGCTGCCACTCCAGCGATCCAAAGATTTTTTCCAGTCATGATTCTGTTTCCTTTCGAACTTTCGAGTTCTGTCGATTTTCTTACTCAGTTGCGGCGCTTTATGATTCACGTCCGCGTTGATTCCACCGGGAGCGACTTAAGCTCCCAGTGGCGAATCAGCAATAGCCAGGCTGCGGCCGCTCACCACGTAGTTCACATCGGTAATGCCCAACACCTGCTGCAATTGGTCGGCCGGCACCTTCATCGGTCCGGCCGAGGGAGCTGTTCCTGGCGCGGGTTGGGGGAAGGCTGTCGACATCGCCGTGTGGAACGAAACTTTTCCTTCTACCTTCTGCATGATCTGGTGGATGTGTCCGTTCAACACCGTGACTGATCCAAACTTCTTCACATACGACAACGCCTGTTCGCTGTCGTCGGTGCCCCAGCCCCAGTCGGGGTAGATGGTCCACAGTGGAATGTGCGCGAACAACACGATCGGCGTGCTGGCCGAGCGCCCCTTGAGATCGTCTTCCAGCCATTCCAACTGCTCATGACCAAGTGAACCCATGCCGCCAGCCTTCAAGTTGGCGACATTCACCAGCCCGACGAAGTGCACGCCCTTCTGATCGAAGCTGTACCATCCGCTGCCCTTCGTGCCTTTGCCGTAGCGCTGCAGAAATTGCTCGCCGTTGTCCGACAGCATGTCGTGCTCGCCCGGTACAAAGTGAACATCTTTTGCGGAGGCGCCCTTCAACACCTGATCGAGCGTGTCGAACTCGCTGGGCTTGGAGAGCTGTGTCAGATCGCCGGTGTGGATAATAAAATCCGGCTTGTTGGGCATCGCATTGATCTTGTTGATGGCCGTCTGCAGCGTAGCGGTCACATCGGGGTTTGCCGGTTTGTTGAAACCGATGTGGCTGTCGCTGATTTGCACGAAGCTGAAGTCCGCACCCTTGCCCGCCATTTTGGCGTCTTTGCCGGTGGCAAATGCCCGCGATACCGGAACCCCGCCGCTCATGGTCCAGACCAAGCCCGTACCGGCCCAAGCCATGCACTTCAGGAATCCACGACGATCCACCCCATCCTCGTTCAGATCCTGTAATTGTTGATCGATAAGATCTTGCTTCTTGTCAGCCATCACTCCTCCGTGGTTTCAACTTTCAATTGGATAACTGGCCAGAGTCGCTTTTATTCCCGGCCATGTCGCAAAGTTTTTGGCGGTTAACCCGGCGCATTCACGCCGCTGAGAAAGCCGCCCAAATGTCCGGTAAGCGCGACAAGAACCACAGCGACAGCTTCCAGAGCGAGGCGATAGCGGGGCAAGAACACAGTCCGGCGGCGCGCCCGGAAGTGCACCCACCACGCCAGACAAATCATCACACAGGAGACGCACGCCAGGATCAGGTGCAGCAACAGAATCCCCTTCAGCTTCTGGCCCTCGAGTTGAAACTGCCAGGCTAGGACGCCGGTGACCAGAACCGGCAAGGTCGAGATCGCCGCCGCCAGCAGGTTGTAATACGCCGCATCCCCCAGGCCACGCCGCTGAGTCCATTGCGCCAGAAAGTCGAAGGCCACTGCCGCCAGAAACAGCGCGATCGGAAAATGAATCAGCACCACGTGTTGCGCGTGCTTGGCTAAAAATACTGTCTTGGGATCGAAAGGATTTAGCATTCGTTTTGCCTTCTTGAGAATTGGTGAGTCTGTTGTCGGCGCGCAGCGTTACTGTGGCGCTGCGCGCTTGGTTACGTCCTCTTAGCCGCCATAGATGCTGGGATCTTCCACTTGCTCCGGTCGCTCCGTCGTCTTCGCTTGATGCAGTCGATGCTTCCCCTTCGAAATCACCCACAATCCATCTGCATTCAGGACGTAAATAAAGTTCCGGTCGTCCTGCAGCCACTTCACTACTCCGGAAAACGTCTGCAGCACGTGCGGCGCGGCGGGATTCGACAAGTCCCACAGCACCAGATCCTGCTGCGTAAAATGCGAAACTGCGGAGAAAACGTCGTTTTCCGCAATCAGCGCCACATCTCCAGCAATGTCTATCCGGCTCGATACCTCCGGATTTGGCCAGGGAATCGCGCCCACTGCCTTCGGCTCCCCCGCACGGCTGACATCGATAATCGAAATGCCTTGATCTTTGGAGTGCTGAACGTAGAGGTAATATTTATTTTTCACTTTCTTCGCCATAGCCATGTCCACTTCTGCCAGCCCGGCGAACGAAAGGTGTGCGGCCACGTTTCCCGGATTGTTTGAACTCAAATTAGCGGAAGCTGCGACCGTCTGATCCGTGAGCTTCCGATCCTCTGCCGAGGCGCCGCCCGCCGCCAGCAACACCGCAGTAGTTACCGCTAAGGCCACTCCGCTGAACTTCATCCATTCACTGCTTCTGATTCGCATCACAATCCCCTTCTGTCAATTACGTCTCACCGTGAATAACGCAGTTCCTCGCTCTTTATTCCAAAGCAATCATGAAACTGTTGAACAGGAAGGGCAGAAACTAATTCCACTCGGGTGGCGAGCTATCGGAAACGTCATTCTGCTGCGTAGGGCCAGAAATGGCCTTCGCTACTTCGTAGTCGGCGATGCCAGCCACGCCGAGCTATCTTGATGACCCAAGTCCTTCGAGGGCGGTGCAGTACGAGTGTAAAGCAGTGACTCGCGAATCGCCCTCCGCGCCCTCGCTAAACGCGACATCACCGTCCCGATGGGGATCGACAAAATGTCTGCGATCTCCCGGTAGGTGGCGTCCTCAACGTCACACAGCAAAAGGACGTCGCGAAACTTATTTGGTAGCCGCTCGATCGCGCGCCGAATCGCATCGTTGCCGGAACGGTCAATCAGCAGCGACTCCGGTGTTCCGGCAGCGGCCTGCACATCGGGGGAATCCTCCGAATCAATTGAGACGGTTACGCGGCGTTCCAGTCTCGAGCGCGAGCTTAAAAATGTGTTTCGCAAAATTTGAAATATCCACGCCCGGAAATTTGTGCCCCGTTCAAACGACCCGAACCCGCGTAACGCCTTGAGATAGGTTTCTTGCACGAGATCCTCGGCATCTCCTGAATCGTGAGCCAGCCAGCGGGCGAAGTTATACAGAGAATCAAGAAGAGGCATGGCCAACTCTTCGAAACTGGCCGATGATTGAACGTTTGGTGACGAAGTCACGAATCCGACAGTTTCCGGGACTGCACCTCGAATATTTTCCATGTTGACTTCTCCCCCATTGCTGTTACCGGGACCGAACCTCTCCCAGCCCCACCCTTGCGTGACAATCTGAAGCCTCAGTCATCCCGCGTCAATTCACCGCAAATTTTCTTCGCCTATCCAATTCATTGCCCGCTAAGTAATTGCCAAATAATGGTTTAATGGGTCCGTATATCCTCGTCCGAACTCGGGCCCCGAAGTGCTAGACTTCCGATGCAACGCCCCACAACACTATGGAACCATCACGGCTCACATCCGTTGTGCGGTTTGGAACCTATGAGGTTTCTCTGCAGTCGGGTGAAGTGCGCAAGGCTGGTTTGAGAATCAAAGTCCAGCAGCAGCCGATGAAGTTGCTGGGGATATTGCTCGAGCGTCCGGGTGAAGTGGTCACCCGTGAGGAATTGCGCGCCCGCGTGTGGTCCGACGAAGCCTTCGGCGACTTCGACCAGGCCGTCAACATCGCCATCGCCAAGCTCCGAAGTGCATTCGGCGACTCCGCTGAGAATCCCCGATTTATCGAAACGCTTCCCAAACGCGGCTATCGCTTTATTGGGGAAGTGTCGGTGGTCGACACTGATACCGACACTGGCGCAAAAAGGCCCGGACCTGGAGATTTACCCGCGACGCGACCGGGAGACATCCTTCCCTCCGCTGGTCCCGCCCCCTCATCGATTGCGCCCAAACGCCGTCAGCCCTATCGTCCTGCCATCATCGCCCTTGCGCTCCTGTTGATTTTTTCGCTCCTCGGCCTCTGGCTATTTCGCTATCCCGGCCGTCCATCTACGGGAATCCGGTCCCTCGCGGTGCTTCCGCTGGAGAACCTTTCTGGCGAAGCTTCCCAGAATTACTTTGCTGACGGCATGACCGATGAGTTGATTACTGACCTCGCACAGATCAGCGCTTTGCGAGTAATTTCCCGCACCTCCGTAATGGTCTACAAAGGGGCGCGTAAGCCTCTGCCGCAGATCGCGCGTGAACTGAACGTTGACGCCGTCGTAGAGGGAACCGTTCTCCGCTCCGGCGACCAAGTCCGTATCACCGCACAGTTGATCGACGCCGCCACCGACAAGCACTTATGGTCTCAGAGCTATGAGGGGGGACTGCGTGACACTTTGGCCCTTCAGAACAGGGTCGCCACGGCCATCGCAGATCAAATTCGAATCACCCTGACTCCGCGGGAACAAGCTGCGCTGAAAAATGGGAAGGTCGTCAATCCGGAAGCTTATGAGTCCTACCTTAAAGGACGCTACTTCTGGAACAAGCGGACAGCGGATGGTTTGAAGGCCGCTCTGGCTTATTTCAAACAGGCCATCGAAGAAGATCCAAAATATGCCCCTGCTTATTCGGGGCTGGCCGACGCCTACGCTTTGTTGGGAGACTGGCAATACGCAGTAATGACGCCCAAAGAAGCGTTTCCCAAGGCGAAAACGGCGGCAACCCAGGCTCTGGAATTGGACGGCGCACTCGGTGAAGCTCACAACTCGCTGGCTTTCGTCTTGGATGGGTTCGACTGGGATTTGCAATCGGGCGGAAAGGAATTCCAGCGAGCCATCGAACTGAATCCCGGCTATGCAACCGCCCACCATTGGTATGCCTGGCATTTGAGTCTGCTGGGCCGGTATGACGAAGCGCTGGCGGAAATGAGAAAAGCGCAAAATCTGGATCCTCTATCTCTCATCATCAATGCCGATCTGGCGGAGATTCTTCTCCTTGCGCATTCTTACGACGATTCGATTCAACAGAGCCGTAAGACAATCGAAATGGATCCTAATTTCGCGATGGCGCACAATCAACTCGCGCAAGCGTACCTTCAGAAACACATGTATGACGAAGCCGTTGCAGAATTAAAAAGGGCGGTCGAACTCTCTGCCGGTAGCCCAACATGCATCGCGAATCTCGCTCGCGCATATGCCCTCTCCGGTAAGCGGACCGACGCGGTAAAGCTGCTGAGCGACCTGAAAAACGGTTCACACCCTGGTCATTCGAATGCTTCCGAAATCGCGGTGATCTACGCATCTCTCGGAGACACGGATCAGGCCATGACTTGGCTGGAAAAAGGTTACGAGGAGAGATTCAATCCCGGCGTCCTGCTGCGGCCCGGTTTCGATCCCCTGCGCTCCGACCCGCGCTTTAAGAATCTTGTGCAGCGCATTGGTTTACCGGGCTGATATCGGAGTTCCTGTTCACAATTCTCACGCGGTACGGTGACCAGTCTGCTGGCCTCTTCATCGCTGGATGGCCTCGACTCACAAAAACTTGAGCAGAGCGTCGGTTGTCTCCTTTGGACGTTCCTCCATCACCCAGTGCCCCGTACCTTTCAGCGTGACAACGGTCACATCGTTTGAAACCAGCTTCGCCTGCTGGCCAAGCACATCGCCGAGGGATTTCTCGCCCCCAATGGTCAATACCGGAATGGCGAGTTTCGCTTGCGCAAGCTGCGCAAAATCCTTGGCAGTTTGTGGCCACGCCGCGAAGTACTCCCAGCCTGCGCGCATCCGTCCTGGGCGGGAATACGCGGCTACGTAAGCTTCCCGATCTGCGCTCGGCAAAGAGCGCGTCTTGTCTGCGGCGAGGTCATTCCAGAAATACGCAAAATAGATCTGCTCACGGCCTTTCACCAGAGCTTCCGGAGTTGGACCGTGAAAGCGGAAGTGCCACACATTTGGATCGTTATAAACTTCTTCCCATCCCGCTACGCCGGGCAGAAATGCATCCATCAAAACGAGTTTTTCTGTTTCCGACGGAAACTGCGCACCGTAAGCGTACGCGACCATAAGGCCGATATCGTGGCCGACTACTCGCGCTTTCTCTACCCCAAGAGCCTTCGCAAGCGCGTGAATTCGAATGGCGGCGTTCTTCATGTCCAGCCCATCCGCGGGAATCTCCGAGTCGCCGATGCCTGGAAGGTCGGGCGCAATTACCGTAAATTTGTCGGCGAGCAGGGGAATGATCGGCCGCCACATGCGCGAGGTCTGCGTGTAACCGTGCAGCAGGATCACGGTAGGACCATGGCCAGCCGTCAGGTAATGCAGTTTGACGCCGTCTACAGCCGATGTTCGCGAAAAGATGGTTTCTGATTGAGCCGGTGTCTTCGCCCACAACGTTGTCGTAAGAAGTCCCGCAAGTATCAACACCAACAGCTCGATGGCCGCCTTCGAACGCAGGGACGACGAAGACTTCGTTGTTGGAATTTGTTTTGGGTGCGCTTCTGTACACATTTTGTTCTTCCCTCCGTTGGCGATTTCTTGTCGAGAGACTTTATCACCTTGGACAGTAATCACTTGCCTTTACCACCTGCGGCGCGATGGTTATTCGTGGGAGATGCATCAAGACCGCCTGTAACGACGCTACAAGCAAATTGCCAAACAAGCGATTAGGGGAAATGCGATGCGCGGCGATTATCTATCGAACTCTGCCGACCTTATCCATCGGCCAATATCCAAACACGGCCTTGCCGTAAATATAGCTCTGGTTGACCGGCCCGAAATCGCGGCTGTCGTTCGACATGGAACGATGATCTCCCAGCACGAAGTAGGAGTCAGCCGGAACCACCATCTCCGGATACGACCGCATATCCGCATACGCGGGCGGAACATAATCTTCTTCAATGGCTTCGCCATTCACATAGACCTGCCCGCTATCGATGCGAATGCGGTCGCCGGCCGCGCCAATTACGCGCTTGATATAGCTCTTCGAAGGATCCCGCGGATAACGGAAGACAACTATGTCGCCTCGCGAAATCGGCTCCAGCCGGTATACGAATTTATTTACAAAGATTCGTTCCTGGTCTTCAAGAGATGGCATCATGCTGGTGCCCTCCACCTTCACCGGCTGATAAATGAATACGATGATAAAGGCGGAGATCGCCAGCGACACAATCAGGTCCCGCAGCCAGACTCCCAGGGCAGGACGCAAACGCGCCCCTGCGCCCGGTTCAGAAGGGTCGAGCCTCTGAACCGGCGGCATCTCTTTATTGTCGGGTTGCTGGTTCGCCGCCGTTTCGGTCATGCGATTCTTCTATTGTATACAGATCGCGTAACCAAGGGCGTGAGTTGCATCAGCCATTACGTCTCAGCCCTTTGGGTTGCTCGCCATCTATCGCGCACGGGCGAAAGCAGGTTAAAATGAGTCATTCAGGAGATCTTCATGACCCGTCTTCGCCTCATGCGAAAACACTACGCCTACCGCGCTTTTACCCTAATTTTTCTTTTTGCGGTCACGCTCACTGTGTCGGCGGAATGGACTGCGCCGGTCGAAGATGAAACGGGCATTCCCGCCTACAACGCGGGCCCGCCACCCAAGGGCACGAAACTGCCCGCCACGCTCACCAAAGCTGATCTTTGGGGAGCCGACGCTCAATATTCCTATCAGACCCACGCCTACGAGCTGGCATCGAAAATTCCGAACGTGCTGCACCAGCAACCTTGTTATTGCTATTGCGACCGCATGGGCCATAACAGCCTGCATAGCTGCTTTGAAACCAGTCACGGCGCTCAGTGCTCAACTTGCCTCAAGGAACTTTACTACTCTTATCAGCAGACCAAGAAAGGCAAGACAGCCGCGCAGATTCGCGCCGGCATCATCAAAGGCGAATGGAAGCAGATCGATCTGGTTGCAGCGGCAGCGATGAACTAACTTCCGCTGCCGAATACGGTCGCAGGCACAAAGTACCAACAAAGGAAGGTCAAGTTCCAAAGCTGTTGCTCGCAACTACGTACCAGGTACTCTGGTACTGCCTCCGCCAATTGCCCTTCACCCTCCCTTTGAGTGATACTTGAGTATTCGCTCTTAGAGTTTCTAGTATTAAGGAGTCCCTATTCCGACGAGCACAGGAAAAATTCTTCACATGGCTCAAAAAGCTTCCCCGAAAAAAGCCGCTGTCCCCGAGGATCCTCGGGTCGCGCAGGCGCTGCAGAATTACGAAGCCGGCTTGCGCGCCCTGCAGGAGCACAAGTTCGACAAGGCCAAGCCACTTTTCCAAAAAGTGCTGGCCGGTCCCAGCAAAGAGCTGACGGATCGCGCCGCTGTCCATCTCAGCATCTGCAACCAGCACCTCGAACGCTCAACCGCTACACAGTTCAAGAGCGTCGAAGAACATTACGATTACACCGTCTCGCTGATGAATGTAGGCGATTACGTTACCGCCCGCGAGCACATCGATAAGTTGCAGAAGCAATCGCCAAAAACCGATTTCGTCATCTACGGCCTGGCTGCGCTTGATTGCCTCACCGGCCACGTCGAAGACTCTCTCAAGCACCTGGAAGAGGCGCTGCGATTGAATCCCAGCCTGCGCTACCAGGCGCGCAATGACTCTGATTTTCACAATCTGGCCGAAGATCCTCGTTTCACCGAGTTGCTCTACCCGGATCCGGCTGCCGACCTTTCCCTGCCGCAAGGTTCTTTCCGGGAAGACGAATCTTTTTAATCGGTGTATGAGATTCCCGGATGCAAACCAGAACCGCTGATTCGTTATCCTCGGAAAAGGTCGCGCGCGAACGCGGCCTCCGTGTCGTAGCCATCGGCGGCGGCACTGGCCTCTCTACGCTGCTCAAGGGACTCAAGCGCTTCGCTCTTACTCCTTCGGAAATGATTTCGGCTCCCATCAGTTCGCCCGTCATCCGTGATCTATGTGCCGTGGTCACGGTCAGCGACGACGGCGGCTCCAGCGGTCGCCTGCGCAAAGAGCTGAACATGCTTCCGCCTGGGGATATCCGCAACTGCATCGTGGCCCTCAGCGAGGACGAAGCTCTGCTCTCTCAACTTTTCCGTCATCGCTTCGCCAAAGGCTCCGGCCTTGAAGGCCACAGCTTCGGCAATCTTTTTCTGGCGGCGCTGACCGACATCACAAAAGATTTCTCCGAAGCCGTCCGCCTCTCTTCTGAAATTCTGGTCACACGCGGCCACATTCACCCGGCCACCACTTCCAACATCGAGCTCGAAGCTTTAATGGAGGACGGTACCCGCGTCCGCGGCGAAACCAAAATCACTGCCAGCAAAGTTCGCATCCAGGAACTTTTTCTGGTTCCCCCCAATGTCGATCCTTTGCCCCAAACCCTCGACGCCATCGCCCGAGCCGACATCATTAGCATCGGCCCGGGATCGCTCTTTACCAGCCTTATCCCCAACTTGCTGGTGCATGGAATCTCCGACGCCATTGTGAACTCACCCGCCACCAAGGTTTACATCTGCAATTTGATGACTCAAGCCAACGAAAGCCTCGGCTTGACCGCCGCCGATCATATCCGCGCCCTGAATCGCCACGCCCAGCAACAGCTCTTCGATTACGCCCTGATCAATCGCACGCCAGTTTCCGACGACCTCAAAGCTAAATATGCCCTCGAAGGCGCATGCCAGATCGTGGCCGACCTCGAAGCCATCGAAGCTCTGGGAGTGATTCCGGTGCTGGGGGACTATCTGGAAGAAGCCGGCGTCGCGCGCCACAACACCGCCCGCGTCGCCAGCGATCTCATGGAACTGGCTTCAGCGGGTGGCACGGAACGCAAGCGCTCGGCTGGAAAAAACTAATCCGCCTCAGCATCAACTTCTTTCTTTCCCGCGCCACTCGTAGTCGCTAGAATGTTCTCATATGAAAATGGCACGCGTAACCATGTGGATGATCGTGGGACTACTCTCAACCCTCGCGCTTCTCGGCGAAGCGGTTGCGCAGCGCGACAAAGATGAAGAGCCTACCGCAATCCTGAATTTTANTGTTCTCAAAGAAGACAATGGCAAGCCCATTCGCAATGCCGCAGTAATCATGCATCCCGTAAGCACGCATGGTAAACAGGAACGCGGGGGACTCGAACTCAAAACCGACGCCGATGGCAAGACGAGCTTCGACGGCATTCCTTACGGCAAGCTGCGGGTTCAAGTGCTGGCTTCCGGATTTCAGACCTTCGGCGAGGACTACAACATCAATCAGGGAAAGATGGAATTTACCGTCAAATTAAAGCGTCCGCAGGGTCAGTACTCGATTTATCAGGAGCACCCCGACGAACAAAAGAACGAGCAGAAAAACGACAAGCCGCAAGATCCAAATGCCAAGCCGCAATAGCTCTCTACTTCGGTGCAGCGTCTAAAATTTATTTATGCCCTATCTACTCAAGACCGAACCCACGGTTTATTCGTTCGCCGATCTGCAACGTGAGAAATCCACGATATGGGATGGCGTCACCAATCCCACGGCCGTCAAGAATCTCCGCGGCATGAAGCCGGGAGAGCTGCTCGTCATCTATCACACTGGCGACGAAAAGAGCGCCGTTGGCACTGCGACGGTTGTTTCGGTGGAGACTGACGATCCAAAGAACCCGCAAGTAAAAATCAAAGCCGGTAAGCCGCTGGCCAGAACCGTGACGCTGGCTGAGATCAAGGCGAACAAACTGTTTGCCGACTCTCCCCTGGTGCGGCAAGGCCGACTCAGCGTCGTTCCGCTAACCGATTCGCAGTACAAACTCCTGACGGAAAAATGACGTCGCATAGTGGGAGAATACGTTCGTCGCGTGAGATCTCCCACTCCATGCGCAAGAATGATTTCTCTCAATGCACTCTGGCATCCCGGCGAATCAACACGTGATCCACAAAAAAGCCCAGCCCAATAGCGAGCGGAATCACACCAAAAGTCGCGGCTATCGCAGCATCTGGCTCAACCCGCCCGATCAGGATAAAAGTCACAATGTATCCGAGCGCGCCGGCTACCAGCAAAATTCCCGACCGTCGCGAACGCGCCGCCTCCGAGAGTTCCGGTTGCATGGGAACATCCACGCCGCGCGCAATCGCCGCCAACCGCTCCTCGCTGCGCAGCTTGCGTACGCGGAAAAAGGTGTACATCGCCGCCATGGGGATTCCGAAGATCATGACCACCGCCGCCAACCCAACAAAGTTCCCGTCCATAAAGCCTCCTCATTCGGGCGCGAGATCCTGACCGCCGCGTCCTGTCATGATTTACGAAAAGCCGCCGAAAAAGTTCCGTGGTTTTTAGTCAAAGAAATCCAACCACGACAGGATTCCCTTTGTGCACCTTCGTGTCCTTTGTGGTTAAACAGAAGTTACTCAGAGCAGAAGTTACTTACACCAGACGTGATTCCGCGTCCGGATAAAACTTGGCAATCATTCGCCCAGTCATCAGGCCGCCCTCGTATTCCGGAATGATTACCTCGTCCGCACCCGAATTGCGCATGGCCTGCGCGTATCGGGACTGCCCGGCTCGCGTGATGATCCGCGCCTTCGGGTTGAGCGCCTTCGCGGTAACCGTAATGTAAAGATTGTCGGCGTCATTATCGATCACAATGCAGACCCCGCGCGCCCGTTCAATGCCCGCCGACTGCAGCACATCATGCCGCTTGGCGTCGCCCTGAATGCTCAGCACCTTTTCCTTCAGCAGCTCACGGCACAAACCTTCGTTCGTCTCGATCAGGACAAACGGAATTTTTAGGCGATTCAGTTGGTCTACCACCGTGCGCCCCACCTGCCCGTAACCGCAGATAATAAAGTGATCGCGAATTTTTTCAATGCTGACGTCGTTCACCATAGTTCTCCAGGCCTCCACTCCCTGTCGCTTGAAGATCGTGACCGCCACTCGTTCCGCCACCCAGATCTGAAATGCAAACACGCCAGCGTACACGAAAATCGAGAACAGCTTGGTCGCATTTCGCACCCGATTCGGATCGATGGCATGCGGCTGAATCATCCAGAACAGCGCATCCTGCCAGCGCAGTCCCTCCAGCCGCCGGTACACCAGCACGCACATCAGGCTGAAGGCGGCAAACGTCACCAGCGGCAGCCACAACCGGCGCACGAACAGCAGCAGAATTCGGAACATGAGGCAGAGATACTACAGGAAGTCGAACCGCGGAACAACGCAAATGCAGAGAACGCGAAAAAACGATAACCTGAAACGGATTCCTAAATTTGCCCGTTGGCGCGAACCGCATCGGCGAATTGCCAACAATAAAACAACGTTAAATTTTTCTTTCGCCGCGATCTGCCCGCAAAAATGAACGGAGCGCACCCGAGGTTCTCCCAAGCGCGCTCCCCCTCACTTCACTTGAACAAGTTCAGTGTATTGGTCGCATCATCCACGTAGTACAGTTCCCCTCCCGGCGCTTCCACCAATCCAAACAGAGCGCCTGCCCCAGGGGGCGACCCGCTGCTATCCAGGAGTTTCGTTTTAATCTGCTGGCCGTTGGGCGTGGTCTCAACCAGCAAGCCATTATTTCCATTCACTGTCAGAATGTTGCCCCCCGGCGCAACCGTAAGCCCCAGAGGATCGTTAAGGGCGCCACCCCGCGTCACCGTCTCGCCGACTCCGGCAGAAGTGAGGCGAGACACAGGATCAGAAATTGCCACGATGCGATTGTGCAGGCTGTCCGCCACATAAAGCACCTCCGCGGCAGGATTAAGTCCCACTCCAGTTGGCCCAATTACCAGCGCCGCCGGATCGGTTCGCTCCGCAAAACCCGAGCCGATCACGGTGATCGACTCCAAGCTGGGCATCGCAGTAAACAAATGAGTCAGCGTCAGCCTGGTCACCGTTCCCCTGTCCACAACTTTCCCTCCGCCAGCCACGGTTCCATTCAAAACGTTGGTGACGAATAAATCCGCGCTGCTTCCGGAGTCCAGGGCCGTCATATCCCAGGGCCCGTTGATCAATGAACCAAAAAAAGTCTCGACAACTTTTCCCTCGTTATCCAGGACCAGCAAACAGCCGGCTTCCGCCGTCGCCGAAGTTCCATCGGTAGTGGGCAAACTGCCAACAATCACCCATCCGCTTCGCAGCACTGCTAACGCCGTGGTCAAACCAATTCCGCCTGGACACGGCCCCGGCAAATTATTGGCATCGAGCTGGGCAAACAAAGTGACCACGCCCTCTGGCGAAATTTGCACGATGGTGGTGCCAGTACCTTGAAGATTGGCGCTATTGTTGAAATTGCTTACCAAAAGGTTCCCTTTCACCAGCGCGCCTGAGCTCCTTGCCACCCGCACCAGTCCATAGGGATTCACATCTCCATTGGCTGGAACCGTGGACGCAACCACAGAGATCACGCCTGAGCTGTTGAAGCTACTCTGCCCATAGCTGGATAGGCAACAAGCGGCGGCTAGAAAAACAATTCCCACGCCTGCCCGGACCTTTGCAAAGACTTTCATGGTGATCCTCCAGAAGTGCGCCGTAGTTGGTGGAACAGCGAAGAAAGTCGCACCACAATTGCGCTGCGGGGGGTAGTGTGGGATCACCGGAAGATTCAGTTGTCAGGGATTTGTCAGCGAATTGTCAATTGCGTGTCACTTCTGGGAATCGTGCAGTTTCACCGAATCAATTCTCGCAGCTCGCGGCGCAGAATTTTTCCCGAGGCTGTCTTGGGAACAACGTCAACGAAATGAACTTCCCGCGGCTGTTTATATCGCGTCAGCCGTTCCGCGACGAAGCCGCTCAGTTCGTCCTCCATTTTCTTGCAGGGCGCAAACCCATCGCGCAGCGCGACGAATGCCACCGGAATTTCTCCCGCCGCCACATCCGGACGCCCCACCACTCCGCACTCCCGTACCGCCGGATGTTCCAGCAGCACTGCCTCCACCTCAGCCGGCGCCACAGGAAATCCTTTGTACTTGATCATTTCCTTACGACGATCGACGACCCGGAAAAATCCTTCCGCATCGCGCGTAACAATATCACCCGACCAGTACCAACCGTCGCGCAATACCGCCGCAGTCGCGTCCGGCTCTTTCCAGTAACCCAGCATGAACTGCGGACCGCGCATCACCAACTCACCCGGCTGGCCGGCCGCAACCTCCGCCGCACTTTCCCCGGACGCCGCCAATTCCTGTCCAATCACTTTGCATTCTGTCTGCACCAGCGGATGGCCAATCGAATCCGGATGGTAAAGTTCGGGCTCAAGATAGCCCGCGTGCGTCACGGGCGAAGCTTCTGTCATGCCATAGCCCTGGCGCACCAGAACGCCAGTCAGCGCGGTGAATCTTCGCGGTAGCTCCGGAGCTAGCGGTGCCGCTCCAGATTTCACCCAGTGCAGCTTGTGATTCTTCGGAAACTGGCCGGCTTCCGCCGCCAGGCACAGCGCATTCATTGCCGGCGGCACCAGCGGCATCATCGTTATCTCCTCCTCGATGATCAGCGACGCCACCTGGGCGACGTTGAACCGTGGCATCAGCACCACCGTCGCGCCCATCATCAGCGCAGGATTCGCAATCACGTTCAGTCCGTAAATGTGATACAGCGGCAAAAAACAAAGAATGTTGTCGGCCGCACAAATCCTCACCGCCCCCGGCCCCAGTAACTGATAAACATTCGCCACCAGATTGTGATGCGAAAGCATCACGCCCTTCGGCAGCCCGGTCGTGCCGCTCGAATAAGGCAGCGCCGCCAGAGTTTTCTGCGACGAAACACCGGGCAACGGCAAAGTCGCACTCGCCCGTTTCAGCAGATCAGAAAAAACCTCAGCCCCGCTTCCCTGTTCGCGCGTGCAATAAGTTCTTCGCAAATTCGGCAATCCAGCCAGATCGACTCCGTCAATGTTGCACCGATCGGTAATCAACAACACTGCGCCAGAATTCGCCAATTGACAGCGGACTTCCCGCTCCCGATACGTAGGATTCAGCAGCGTCGGAATCGCCCCAGCGAGCGTGGACGCATGATAAGCAATGCAGAACTCCCACGAATTGGCCAGAAAAATAGCTATCACTTCTCCTGGCTTCACTCCAGCCGCAACCAGCCCGCGCGCCAGCGCTTCGACCATCTCTCCATACTCGGCATAACTGATCCGCCGCCCGCACGAGGCGTCCACTACAGCGGTTTTTTCAGCATGCAGGCGGCACGACGCTAAAATCGCGTCGTGCACAAAGACATTGTCAGGATCAGCGTAGAGCTGCGTGCGCAACATGGCGGGATAATCGGATTTCCACTGGCTCTTGCCGCCTGCCAGTGTAACGCTGGATACGAAATCGGCTCACTCGTGCGCTGGCGCCGGTGAGCTGCTTTTCTTGGATTCCAGGTGCTTCCGAATGCGGCGCAACTCCATGAAGTTGAGTGCGGTCATCGTGCAAAGCACAGATCCAAACATAACCAGAACAATAGTGTCCATCGCGCGCGGGCTCCTGCCCTGCTTTACCGCACAGGGTCATTTGAATTGGACTTAGCTGCGGTCGAAAATGCAGTCGTAAGACTGTACTACATCCGCGCGACCCGCGTCAGATAGAAGTGGCGGAGGAAGGCGATTACAGCTCATCAGTGGAATCCCAACCATCCGCCCTGGGGAATTCCACTCTTCGGGCAAGATTCAGCCCGCTAGCCGATGCCCCTGATCTTAGCCATCAGAGCCCCCACGAACTCCGCCACCGATTCCAGTTTCCGCAGATCGTCCGGGGTGAAGTCCGGCCCTGCCGCCGCTGGACGCGGAGCTTTGCGCGATACCTGAACCACTCCCTCCACTTCCCCGTTGCCGCCCAGCACCGGAGCGGACATCAGCTTCTGAATAACCTGGTCATCCAGCCCGGTGGCACCTAGTTTGACCAGTTCAAAAATACTGAAGTGCCTTACTTCAGTGAACCCGTTGAATAACTCCGCTTGCTTCGTTCTCGCGGTGCGGGCCGCCACTGCCTCACTGGAAAGCGGAATCGCCCCCGCCGTTTTCAACTCGGCCGGGTAGAGAAAATTCAGCATGCTGCCGCTCAGCTCCAGCAGCGCAACTTCCGTTGCGCTCACGCGGAAAATCTTCGCAACGCAGGCGCAGATTGACGCCGGAGTCAGTTCCTCCGTGCCAAGGCCTGCAAGTTGTTCGATTTCCCGCATATTGCCGAGCATGACCGAGATCAGGAGTAGCAGCAAGGTGACTATCGTGTCTGTATCCGAATGTCAAATTTCAGGACCTTGGCAGGACAGGTGAAAGCTCGGAATGGATTGTTTTGCTGGCTAGTCGGGTGACCGTTTTCAGCTCACCAGCTTCCGCAAAAATTCCCGCTCGTCCATGCGGTACTTGAAGGCCTTGCGTCCGTCAATGAATACAACCGGAACTTCATCGTTGAACAAACGCCGCAGTTCGCTGTCGGTGTCCACATCCACTTCCTGCCAGATAAATCCGCCGCGGCGCGAGAGCTTGGTCAGGCTCTCCTTGACCACTTCGCAAAGATGACAGCCCTTGCGCGAGTAAACCACGACCTGGCGTGACTCCGGCACGGTGGGATTGTAGCCCTCGCTGCATCATGGATGCCAGTAGGAAATTGCCAAAGAGTGAAACTTTAAATCAGCGGGGTTCAAACCTTCGTGTAACTTGGTGTCCTTAGTGGTTGATGACTTTCGTGGTTTGGTAGTGGATGACCTATACCCTCGCAGTCCGCGGTAGAATTCCCCATGCCTCAAGACCCCGCCAAACCCCTCCGCGGCAAGACCTGCCTCATCACCGGCGCCGCCCGCCGCCTGGGACGCGCCTCCGCTCTCGCCCTGGCCCAAGCCGGCGCCGACGTCGCCCTCACCTATCTCAATTCCGCCCGCGAAGCCCAGCAAACCGTCGTCGATCTCTCCAGCTACGGCGTGCGCGCCTTCGCCCTGCGCTGCGACATCACCGATGAAGCCAGCGTCAAGGCCATGATGAAAGATGCCGGGCGCGAACTCGGACGCATCGACATCCTCGTCAACAACGCCGCCAACTACAACACTGCCGATTTCGAGCGCCTCACCCTCCGCCAGTGGGACTCCATCTTCGCCTCCAACACTCGCGGCCCTTTCCTGGTCTCCCGCGAAGCCTTGAAATGGATGCGCCGCAAACGCCCCGGAAGCTCGAAAAAAATCGAAGCCAAAATTATTCACATGGGCTCGCTCGGCGGCCTGCGCCCCTGGCCCACCCACGCGCACTACTGCTCCTCAAAAGCCGCCCTTCACATGCTGACCAAGGTCATGGCAAAAGCCCTGGCGCCGGAGATCGCGGTGAACGCGGTCGCGCCCGGCATGATCGACCTCGGCGAAAGATCGGCCGCCGCATTCATG
>JGI12635J15846_10000200_pt1 | contig 46440 bp, 30 predicted proteins | sample BlaSpr_A8_OM2_M2_FD_15846 | JGI IMG/M metagenome (IMG submission 15846)
CGCTCCGTTCCGGCGAGAGCGAGCAGCCGCTCCTGGTGTGTTACGGCTGGGTAGGGGCGGAATAAGATCCCTTCGATCCAGCTGAACACCGCGGCGTTCGCACCGATCCCCAACGTCAGACAGAGAATTGCCAGCGCGGAAAACCCCGGACTGCGCCGGAGCATCCGGAAGCCGAAGCGGAGGTCTTGCAGTGTCGTCTCGATCATAGGTAGTCCTCTCTGGTCACGGTAATTTTCCTTGGTTTGCTCAACGCCGCCGAAGCTGCGACGCGCCTCGCCGCGGGCGTCCTCAGGGGCCATGCCTTTTCGCACGTTCAGTTCAACAGCCATCTCCAAGTGCGAGCGCAGTTCCTCGTCCAGGTCATCTTCGAGACGACGGCGGCGGAACACCGCGGCGAGACGGTGGGTGAACGTGCGAAAAAGTTCGCGCATCGGCTAGCTCGTCCTCAGCACCCGGTTGATCATGGCGGACATGCGACCCCAGCTTTCCGCTTCCTCCACAAGCTGTTTGCGTCCGGCGCGGGTCAGGGAGTAGTACTTGGCCTTGCGGTTATTTTCCGAAATACCCCACTTGGAGACGATCCAGCCGCGCTGCTCGAGGCGCAGCAGGGCAGGATAGAGCGTGCCCTGGTTCAACCGCAGCAGGTCTTCGGAGACCCGCTGGATACGCATGGCGATCCCGAAGCCGTGCATCGGCCCCATGGAGTGGAGGGTCTTCAAGACCAGCAAATCGAGAGTTCCTTGCAGGACTTCGCTTTTGGAAAAAGCCATATATTCCTTTAGACGGTCAACAGGAGGAAAAGTGAGTTTAACACAGTTCTGTTGACGATCAACGGGAGCTTGGGAGACGTTAGACGCGGACGTTTTGAGCCGAACTGCGCGAGCCTTTGCAAATCAGAAAGGCCGGCCGGATCTGGGACGATTGCCTCAGATGGTGGCCGCGCTGCTCGTGTCGGAGTAGGGGCCCACCTGGGGGATAAGCTGTCGGCATGAACGGGGTAATCGTAATGCAGCCTGTCACCCGGACGTTATCACCTCGCCTGTCGGGTTAGTACGGATAAACGCGCTTGTATTGAGTGATCTGGCCAACTTCCGGGTGCTCAGCAACCCTTACCTAATCGCGTTACGTCAAAGTTGCCCGTCACTCGGGGCGAATGCCGAGACGCGTTAACGATCGGTTGCGAACGAAGTCTCATCTACGCGTAACCGCCTGATCGGCCAAGTGGGGCACGATCTGACCTTAGAGTTTCGATCATGGTTGCTTGCGGAGCGAGTCTTCTGGAGATCCTGAAACGTGCCTATAATCATGAGGGCTAAAGGAGCGAAATGGTCAGGGCAAGAGTCATTGCGGGATTTCTACTGACACTGGGGGCGAGCTGCCTCGCGCAGGAGCACCAGCATGGAAAGGGCGAGAAGTTGGGAGTGGTGCACTTTGCCACCTCATGCAACGTGGGGGCACAGAAGGAATTCGACCGGGCCGTGGCGCTGCTGCACTCCTTCCAGTTCAGCCGTGCCATAGAAGGATTCAACGCGGTGCTGGAGGAGGACGCGACGTGCGGAATCGCGTACTGGGGAATCGCGCTTAGCGATTGGAGTAACCCTTTCGCACCGGGAATGAAAGACAAGAGCCAGTTGCATGCAGGGCGGGAGAGCGCGGAACGCGGCAAGACCGTGGGCGAAAAGACGGAGCGCGAACGAGCGTATCTCGCGGCGGTCGGCAAGTTGTACACCGCCTACGAGAGCACNCCGCAGCGAGCGCGCTTGATCGCCTATCGCGACGCCATGGGGGAAGTCGCGGCGAAATATCCAGAAGACCATGAGGCGCAAATCTTCTACGCGTTGGCGGTCGCGGCTTCGGAAGATCTCGCGGACAAGACGTACGCCGGGCGGCTCAAGGCGGGAGCGATACTCGAAAAATTGTTCGAGGAGGAGCCGACGCATCCTGGACTGGCCCATTACATTATCCATACGTACGACGTACCAGCGTTGGCGGGGCGGGGGCTGGTGGCGGCGCGGCGGTACTCGGAAATTGCGCCAGATGCGCCGCATGCGCTGCACATGCCATCGCATACCTTCACGCGCACGGGTTACTGGCAAGAGTCCATCGACAGCAACATAGCAGCGGCAGCAGCAGCGCGGCGCGAGGCTCAGACGGCAGAAGAGTTGCACGCCAGTGACTATGAAATTTATGCCTACCTGCAAACTGGGCAGGACGAGGCAGCGCGGCGGATGGTGGATTCCTTGCCTGAGATCGCATCACGCTTCGATCCCAAGACGATGTTGAGCGGCGCCGGCGGCCCCGCAGTTGGATATTTTGCGCTGGCGGCGATCCCTGCACGGTACGCGCTGGAACGCCAGGACTGGAGGCAGGCCGTGCAGCTCCCGCTGCGGGACACACCGTTTCCTCATACGGATGCTATGACCTGGTTCGCCCGGGGATTGGGCGCGGCGCGACTGGGGCAAGCGCCAGCGGCGAACGAGTCAGCGACAGTGCTGCAACAAATTCGAGAGCGGCTCTCGAAGGCCAGCGAAAACTACTGGGCGCGGCAGGTGGAAATCCAAGAGCTTGCGGTCCGGGCATGGGCTGCGCTAGCGGCGGGTAAAAAAGAGGAAGCGCTGCGGCAGATGAAGTCGGCAGCGGAACTGGAAGATGGGACGGAGAAAAGCGCGGTGACGCCTGGTCCGCTGGCCCCAGCGCGCGAGTTGCTGGGCGAGATGTTACTGGAAATGAAAGAGCCGGCGCAGGCGCTGGAGCAATTCAAAGCTACACTGAGGAAAGAACCGGGGCGCTTCCGAGCGCTCTATGGGGCAGCGCGTGCTGCCCAGCTCAGCGGAAGTCCAGAAGCGAGTCAGACGTATTTTGGCGAGCTGTTGAAGGTTTGCGGACATGCGGACAGGCCAGGAAGGGCGGAGATCCTGGAGGCACAGAGGGCGATTTCGCAGAATTAGTGTCGTGCGTATCAAAGCTGGAAGGTCGTCTGCTAACGGCCGATTGGGACGATGACCGTTGAGAACAGCGCTTCTCGGCAGTTTTCGATCTTCGACCAACTGGCGGTGTGGTCGGCTGAACGGAAGTTATCCTGAGATGGGGTTCTAGGAAGCGATCGCGAATCACGGGAGCAACTCTGTAAAGCAATACAGCCCGAAAATGTGCCAAACACCGTCAAACACAGTCTAGTAGGTAGCAGATGAACTGCCCGTCAATGGCGGAGCCAAGCTAACCGGGACGTTTGGTCGGACGGAGTTGGGTGTGATGAATGTGGACACGTGTTCCAGGGCTTCCAATCCCTACGGAACCTATGCGGTCGCGCGAGTGAAAGAATCACTGTGGGCCGGCTCTTACTTTGGTGTGATGGGCGTTGACAAACGTTCGGGAAATATACAGGACAGTTTCAATCAAACCGGTGGCGTCGATACGCGTCTCATCTTCTTCAAAGAGCGGTTTGTTGACCCCACATGCCCCTAAGTTGGCACAATCTTGTTTGGGCACAGCTTCCGTTTAGTAAAAGCATCCTTGCATCTCCTAGCAGGAGAAGGGGTCTGGGGAAGGGGACGGCAATTGAGCCCCGAGACGCAAGAGCACATTCCGTGATCCGTCGATTCAATCTCGCCGAAAACCAACTCTCAAACCACAACAGAAAACACAGACCCGCGCCTGCGCAGCCGCATGTCCGCCACTTGCTCTCCTCGCGGCGGGAATCTCACTTGACCGAGAACGACCAGGCATAATTGAAGAGCAGCCCCTCGCCCTGATTTTTTGCGACTTCCTCGCCCGAGAATTTGTGAGACTTATCAACAGGCCGCAGTGCGATTGCATACTGCCCAGGTTGAAGCGCGGCCGCCGGAGTAAGCTGCACATGCCCGGGACCGAGCTTCTGGACGGTTGTGGCTACGCGATCCTCAACGAAAGTAGAATATATGGGCCAATCCTGTTGAGTGTTCTGCTCTGCCGCACCGGAAGCTTGGGTGGCTCCCACGAGCCTGAAGTTCGATTGCGAGGAAGCAAGCCTCACGATCACGGGCTCGAATGCTAAGGCGTTCACGCCCGGAATCCCGGCGTAGCTAACATTGAAGTTGGGGATGTTGCCGGTCGCTTGGGCCGGGGAACCCGGTCCTTGAAGAGCCCAGACGTATGTCACTATGCTCTGCTGCTTGCGAAGAGCCATGACACCCGACAGCACCATCCCACCCGGTCCCAAAGCCATCTTGCCGATAGTTGCCGCGCCATTTCTTAGTAGTGCCTGCTGGGCTGTCTCTTGTGCCAAACGGAGGCTCTCATTGAGAGCCTGATCCGCAGCCAAGGCAGAAAGAGAAGTCGGTTTAGTCTTAGTCTGTGCGATCTGAGTCGCTTCAGCAACAAGGTTAACGCTCGAATTACCCTGGACGAATGACACGGCAGGTTGCAGGCCGGTACCGGCCCCCATGAAGGCAACTGCAGCACCGCCAGGAACAGCAACTGCCGTTGATGGGCTGCCGGTCAAGTTCGTGGCGTTGGGGACACTGCCCGTGGTAGTGGGCGTGGCTGGAGCAGGAGCAACAGGGTTCTTCTTGTTGTTCACGGCATCGAGCATCGCTTCCATCAATTTAGTAGATATTGCTGCTTTCTTTAGAGCGATCAATCCGGTGGCGGACACGTCGAAATTCGTCTCACTGCTCTTGATGGCGCTGAGTATCAAGCTTTCCGGCAGATGGTTATTCACCATCGAAATAACGTCTTGGTTGGTTAACGGCTGATCCTTGTGCTGCGCCGCGGAAACCAACTCAACCGAGATGAGCCAGATCGTCACCAACAATATAGATCTTCTGCTCCGCATCGACATCCCTCCATACTGCGACCCGAGTTTAGAAATCACTTTCTTGCACTAGAAAGTCACGTAAAGCTCCCAGAGCCTCGTCGACATCCAGGCGGCTTCTCCTTAACCAGACTATCAGTAGTTCTCTGCTTCTCCCAGCAAGAGAATTCCTGGGCTATAACCGGGAGCAGCAACTGATATATTGCACGAGACAAGTGCGTCGTGCGGCCCCGGTCCTGTTGGGTTGGGGTTAATGGGCTTGTTGGCCAGGCCTAACTTGGGTTTGCAGATGTAGTAGATTTTCTGGCCTGGCAGCCCGCTTCCAGAAGTCCCGTTTTCACCATTCACTTGAACCCTCGCCCCTTTTACCGCGATGCCCGTCTGGGCATCCATGGCGGCAACAATTAGCCAAAGCCATCTTACGCCTCCGCGCTGTTCCGTTCCTTGCTGCACAATGTTGACGTTCATCTTACGCGGCGGCGGGGGCGGTGCGGGTAAACCGAGCCGCGACCAAAGAGTGTGTTGAAGTTGGCCAATAATCGCATCAGCGTAGGCATGCGCACCAGCAACGTTTGGATGCCCCAAGGATGCGTCATCGCAAGTTGGAGAGGCGCGGTTGGCCGCGGCGCAGGCCCGCGCGCGGGTCCATGCAACACCGTTAACCGTTGTCGATGATTCGGGGTTTTTTCCCTCAACCCCTTTTGCCTCGTCGCGGGTGAACTGCCCGACCTTCCACAGGTATGTTTGGGGCGCCGCATAGCAGTTTTCGCTTTGAAAATCGGGCCACGCAAGTGCGAGACGCGGGTTGCCCGAAGGCTGGAGCTGATTGATGAGGTTGGAAAGTCCGGACTGGGCCTCATTGTTCCAGGTTTCGGAGTTATTGACGATCTGGTCTTTGCTTAGAGCGCCTCCGACGAAGCCCAGCACTCCGCCCGTTACGCCAGCAACTGCTGCACCAGCGTCAGCTGCCAACGCGGCGATTAAGGCCGTCAAGGCACCGATATCACTCTGGTGAGATGCGATAGGAAAATAACCAGTGATCACGATGGCCGCGTTCGGGAAAATATTCATGACGAAGGGCAGCAACGCTTTCATGCGACCAACGCACTTTTGCTCAGCGAGTTTCTGAACTAGCCCGGTACCGTTGGTAGGCCACAGGATGTTGAAAATACCCACGTCATTGATGCCGCCATCGAGCAGCACGAGGTCCACAGTGTGGGGATCTATCCTGGCCTGCATCAGGTCGGTTTGGGTCAGATCAACCTGTTTCGTGATCGAGGGATGACCGCTAGGGATTTCTCCAGGCAGACCCGTAACGTTATCGCCTTCGCCGTCATCGACAATGATCTTGGCTCCGGAGTGCGCGTGGGTCGGAATCTGATTCACTACCCAGCTGAGCTTGTATTGAGACTGGAGCCATTGCTGCACGATGTTGCGAAACTTCATATTTTCGGGAAGACCTTGCCCCCACATGATGGAGTCGCCGAGCGTGACCATGTTGAAGGCCTGGCTTGGGTTCGGAGGTTCCGGTGCGCGCGCAAGCAGCAGAGGGGAGATACCCGCCGCTCCGGCCAGGGCACCTGCGGCCCCAACCGGAATATTTTTCAAAAATTCACGGCGAGAGGCAATGCGACGCATCTCATCCCTCTAAGTACGAGATAACTTCCTTCTCGGAATGCATCTTCGTAACTGTGTGCGTGTTGCGAACTACTCCTTACCTTTGCGGTCCAACGAAAACGCTACTCGATACCGGCGAGCCCAAGGCTCACTTTGATCGAGCCAGGACTATAGCCCTGAGCGGTCACGACGACTGAACAGTATTCAGCCTGTGGCTCTATGCCAGGCTTCTTAACAACCCTCGCGCCGCCGCAAGTGTAGTAGAACTTTTGCCCGGTTGCCCCGGCGCCGCTACTCACTTGGCCTGCGACTCCGGCCCTGACGGACACATTCCCGTTCACGGGCTGACCCGTTTTGCTGTCGACAGCAGTGACAATCAGCCAAGCCCGCGCTTGTATTCCGGTTCCGTCTCTCCCACTCTGGCCTTTAACGGTCATGGTGCGCAGCGGGGGAGGCGGCGGCGGCGCCGGCGCAGATCCGTCGACAAAATCAATGATCTGACGCGCAAGGAAGTTCGGGCGCTCATTGTGGATGGAATGCCCGGTCGTTTGCAGGAAGAGGGCATGGCCCGGCGTCATTTCCATCTTGGGCGCAACGTCGCGCGTATCTTTGCANAGGTCGCCACCGATGTCGTCCATGCCGCACAACAAGAGCATGCGCTTAGTGTTCGAGAGGTAAAGGGGCTCCGGAGGATTAGTCCCTGGTCTGAGAATTTGTTGGCTGAACAGCAACTGTTCCATGCCCAAGCGCCAATGCCATAAGCGGAAGTTGTGATCGTAGGTTTCGTATCGATCGATACGAGCGAGCCGCATGTGAACTGGTTTGCACGCCCAGCCGTCGCGATACCAATACTCCGCCTGCGGCCGTCCGCCACCCAACGGAATGACCCACGCAGCTTTACTTTGCCAATCGAATCCGCCATAGAAGAACGACCTCCGCGCTCCGGGTGTTTCTTGCGCATATGCAGGATCGCCACCGGCGAAATACCATGGCACAGCCAGCCCGGCGTGCTTAGCTCCGTCGTCGGCGAAGGACGGCCAGATAGCCGCTGGCGACCAGGGCACGACGGTGGTGATCCAAGGTGCGTCGAGCCGAGGCCGACCGAGTCGAAACGACATGTTTCCGCCCAGGCTGCCGCCGATGGGCACTATCCGNTGGTGAGTCACTTGCGTGGATCGGTCTAGCGTGTTTACGAACGATACGATGAAGTTCTCGATGAAGTCGACGATCGGTACGTCGTACTTATTGGGGGCGAATCCCAGGCCGGTCCCCAGGAGGCCTCCGTCAGCGTGTCCGTCGGCGTTAAGCGGCGCGATGGTATTGTAATCAATGTTGTCCGCATAGCCGCTCGTCGGGAGATCCATCGAGATGACCGTGTAGTTCTTTTTACGCTGGAGTCCTAAGGCGCGAATAGCGTGCGTCAGATCCAAGGCTTCTTCGAGCCGCGAATCCATGCCATGGATGTAAAGGAAGACTTCTGCATCAGCCGCGAGAACCGGTGCGCGTTCCGCCGGCATGGTGCGGCCGGTGTTTGCGCAGCTTGGGCGCTCGGAGCCCGGCGGTGGAAAGGTATGCGCGATCATGTAGCGAGTGTGGACCAGCAATGGTGGTCCACTGGGCCGGGCGACAGGAACATCCAGATCGTATTGAGGAAATTCCGCAGAAGGCACGTTGACAGGCCGATGGGGCTGGTCATCCTCTCCGGATACAGCGATGTACCCGAGCGGGGACCGCTGAGCAGAACACGCGCTATCCATGGGCCAACCGCCGGCCTGCAAAAGATTAAGGACCCGATAGGCGCGATTGAGGGCCGCGTCCGCCGCGTTCTGCAGAGTCGCGGCAGGCATCGACTTCGTCCGGGGGTTGCTTTGAAGGCACGCCAGAATCTGAGCCTCTTGAGGCGGTTGCGCCCGGAATGCCGCAAACGTGTGGCGACCGGTAACACTCAGGTCGGCAAAGGCGTTGCCATCCGAAGCATTGTTGGCCGTGAACGCTGCCGCAGACTCGCAAAGACTTCCCAAGGGATTGCGGCGCGCGGCTGCGTCGCGCAAATCGGGGCGCAGGCGGCCCTCACTAGCTCCGATATTGGGTTTTACGTTCGAGTCATTGCTGGAAAGTGCGGCTGGATTGTATTGGTTGCGCGTCGGCGGTGAGGGTGGCTCGTAGTTTGTAAGAGCTTCCTTGTACTGAGGAGCCTGGGTCGGCGTCCAGTCGAGAAGATCCGGAAGCGCCACGAAATAGCCAAGAGGGCGAGAATCACATGACTCCGCCACGCCTGAGGGGTCCACGATGACATGGTTCGTTGCAATGGTCAGACCGCCGGTCGCCGATGCGGGCTCATTGTTTCCAGCCAGGCCGACGCCCTGGAGGATTCCATGGATGTCATTGACGATGTCATTCACGAGCTTCGTAAAGTCCACCCCGGCTTTGCAGCCCTCAAAACAAGGGCCCTGAGTGATACCGTTGTTTCCACCGCAGTCCATGGTGCAGTGGACTTGTTTCGTGTGCATCTTGGCGTGCTTGTCGCACTTGAAGCAATCGTTGAGGATGGCGCTCTTCATCTTGGCTTCAAAGTTGATGGGATCGCCGCGCCTTGCCTGATCCTGGAGCTCGCTGAAGGTGACGTGGCGGGAACCATAGGTGCAGATGTTGCCGTCCACGCAGGTTTGGTTGCCTGTATTTCTGACTTGGGCGGCTGCGATGTTATTTGCTTCCCCAGGTTCCTGCCCTTCCAGAATGCACCATTGGTACTTCTGGAGGAGACCTTGAAGGACTGGAACCAGCTGCGGATTTTGCGGGCCGGTGTTATTCGGAGGAGCTTCGCAAAATAATTCGGCGGGAGGATGATCCCAGGCGTTGCCCGGCACCATAGTGGATTTGCTGGCTCCGGTGCCGCAATGATAGGTGATCTCCATAGCCTCTGTGCACGCAAATCGACCGTGCACCGGCACACCCATGCGCTTGTACTCGTCCTCAGTCTTGGCTTTGTAGGAGCAGGAGAATTTGTTGTTGCAGGCAGCTCCAACGATAGCCGTGAGGTTGCCCTGGTTTTCCTTGATGCCGTTGTCGCCGATACATCCAATCTGAGCTTCGGTAACATGGATCTGGGCCTGAGCCACGCCGACACCCAGAAGCGCGGTTAACATCGCCCAAATCAACCTGCTGATTGCCACTCGGACCCTGATGGTTTGCGCGTAAGAAACACACGCGCGCAGGGGTGACAGCGCTAAAAGCACAGCAACTCGGATCCGCGTTCTCATGACTGTCCTCCGTAACTTCTCCCCGAGGGGACTGCGAGAATCGAAANCCCTCTGGAGAGCGCGTCGATACTGGCGGCAATATAGGGGAATATCGATGCTGAGTCCACTGCCTAGGATAGCTTCAGATGCATCGAGCGACAAACTTCCCCCATATCCAANTAAACGGAAAATCGGGGCGAAGTGGCTCATCTTTGGTCACGAAAGTTTNGAGTTTGTACGTCACTCCCTGCCCTGGCTAGAACTCCCGGTGTGCAGGCAAACGCTTCCATTTGTTGGCTTTTGAGCAACGGTATGGCGGGTTTCGACTCTATTCGAGTGTCTTGCACGACGTCCGCGCGATTTTTAGCCCGAAGACCAACGAAACTAGCTCAACTCCATAGGAACGCGCTCAATGCTCGGATTACAACCGGGGATCACCCGAAGGTAATACCGAAAGCTGGTTTCCAGGAATAGAGATACTGTATCGGCTTTCAGTGAAACGAACGCACTAGTCTACCGCGGCGGTTCGATGGCATACCGGACCAACTCATCCGAATAGCCTGGAACGCGCAGGATCATTGGGTGTCCGAGGAGAGCCGCGGTGTGCTGAAACTCCGGCTTGGTCCTTACCCGCACGGATCCAACTGGGACAGGCTTGTGAGCGATCATTCGATTGGCCGGGCCAATGGGCGTGCCCGCGAGGAGGATTGTGCCGTTCTGCACCGGCCTACGAGTCTGCGCGTCCCTCGCAAAGACCGTGAGCGCCGTTGTCTGGCCGTTCAGAAGGCCGCCGTTTGGCACGCTGACCAGGAGCTGCGGCACAATGGTTGGAATGGTGAAGTTGCCGTCCGCGGGCGGATAACCGGCCGGCAGGATCACATGCCCCGCCTGCGGCACCAACCTGTTCAAGCAATATCGCTGGCCGGCGAAGGAGCCGCACCGCTGCTCGGACGCCAAGCTGATCGTTACAGCAACCGGTTTGAAGGTTACGCCGCGAACGTTGCCGATCTCCACGGGCGCGCCATTGAGCGGCTCGCCTGTGTGCTTATCGAACACCTTGATGGCCAGCTCGACATGCTCTCCGGCGCGGAACACCTTCCTTGGCGTTACCTGAACGTATGCGTGACGCTCCAACATGGCAGCCGGCGGCGGTAGGGGGACGCGTATGTTCGGGCCGGTCATCGAGATCTTCTCGACTATTTTTGTGTGCGGCGGTTGCATGATTTGCACTTTGAGGATGGAGTCCCATGGGATTTTCAAGATGGGGCCACCGACGTGAAGAATATTGCCGGACAGCGACGGCCCCGACGTGCAGGAAGGCATCGAACCGACCGGTTGCGCCAGTTGCGCGGCCTCGGACGATACCAGGGGTGATCCACCCGGCAGATCATTGAAGAAGGAGGCGAGCAAGACCACAGAGGCGCGGGTAGCGGAAGCAACGGCGAAGTCAAAATTCGCGAAGTTGGGCTCTGTGCCGTTGCCAGATGACTCGTCCTTATTAAGACCAGCCGTCGGGGGGTTGCTGCTCGCGTTTGGATAATGACAGTACTGAAAGTTATCTGAGGTTCGTGGCGGCCCGCCATGGCAGGGGTTAACAATGTCATCCAAATCGAAAAAGCCCGTTTGCAAATGAGACGAGTTGGCATCCGGAAAGACTTTCGGCCTGTGATCAAGCGTATTCCGCACCGAAGCTTTATTGAATTGCGATTGGAATTCCTGTAGGTTGCCGATGCCGGAATCCGTGGGAAGAGGCAAGGCACTGGCCGGAATCTGATTCTCTGGAATTGCGGTGTCGCAAAAAGGAGACGAAAAACTGCAAACCGGCCCGTGCTTGCACGAGTCAATCTCCACGAAATCTGAATGCGCAAAGAAATCCTGGGTGGAGTGGAGGGCGTGTCCCAGATGCTGCCAGGCGTAATAGGCCTGCAGTTCTTGTTGAAGCTGCCGGAGGTGCTGCGCCAAAGCCTGGAAACTACCGTCGTCAGTAAGCATATCTTCCAAGCGGTTGAAGCAGGTATGGTCCCAGGGAAGCTGCCGGCAGTGGGATCCGAGAGCTCCGTCGAGTTCGCCTTTAACATTGGAGATCACTTCGGCCAAGTTAACTACCACCAGAGAAGAGTTGTTATTAAATGTCGCGGCAACCAGCGGATCGGGATCGGGGTCGGTATCGAGAAGGGCTGGTAGTACCTCAATTTGAATTTCGGCCGCATCGCCTGCAAAGTCCGTGGTGGGACAGGCCCACTCCTCAAGACAGGCGCCGTTCGTCGTAAGCTGCAAATACGTACTGACAATGTCCTCAGCGATATCGCGGAAAGTGCTGTGCCACGGGGACAGGAACATGGGGTTGATCCGGCATTGCGGGTCGCAAAGCAGTGCGTCAGACTTTGCTTGAGCCAGCATGGAATGCAGATTGTTAAACCCATTGTCGAATCCGCTGTTGGACATGGTGCTGTTGTCGAAATGAAACGGAGGCTCAGTTTGGTGCGAAAAGTCCGTATTGAAGACTCCGGACATCACCTGGTCACGAAAAATAGCGGTCGTCTGCGTGCCAACGACTTGGACCATGACCCAGTTGCTCATGCTCTCGTGAACCGGGGGCCAATTAAGTACACCCACTTTGAACGCGTGCACCTGTGTGGCGACTCCCCCCAGCAAACAAAAAAATATCACCGCCCAGCAGCATACTTTTTGCAGAGAACTCTTTTCTTTTCTTCCAAGAGTGCGCTTCGCACGAGGATGCATGTTGGCCCTAAGCATCGGATACCTCCTGACAGATCTAATTTCGAAGAGCGCCATTCCGTGCGTCTGGTGGCCGTGCTCCCCAACGGGGCGCCAGACTCACCTCGCCCCCCAGGTCATCTGGTAATTACTTGATACTCGTTTTCAGGGCTTCGCACTTTTCCCAGGTTTGGAAGAAGTACTCGGCCCCGTTCATCAGATTGTTGTCGACCAAATTGGCGCCACCAGGGGCATTCCTCACGGCGTGCAAGAAATCCGGAAGCATTCCGTAGTGCGCCACGCCAGCGACGTTGTAGTCCCACGTGTGTGTGCCGAGACTGCTCACCGGAAAAGAGTTGGAATATTGGATTGGTGGATGCCCGCAATTGCTGAGGCATCGCTTGATGGGCGGATATTGTTTCCCGCAAGTAGCAGCTGCCTTGCTCTTGCAGATCGCGAGTGCGGATTTAGTCAAATCGCTCGAGCATTCGAACTGGGCAACACACCCGGCATACTTAGGATTTTGAACCAGCTGGTCCTGCTCGGTGCTCGTTGGCATGCCCATGGCAAGGCCGTTTGTGTCAGTGCCAAATGCGGCGACGGCATTGTTTCCCATTGCCTGTAAGACCGCGTTATATGCCTGTACCCAAGTGTATGCATCAGCGTCTGCACTGCCCACGCCGGCCATTCCGTGCAAATTGCTGATCCTGTGATATTGCGCAGAGCTCAGGGATCGTTCGCTATTGCCGCCAAATACGCCACGCAGTCCGCTGTGGCCGCTGTTTAGAGGGTAATGGCCCGGGACTTGTTCAGCGATGTCGAGCGCGTGATTGAGGGATTTCTGCGACATATGATCGATGTCGATGAGCATTCCGTGCCGCATCATCTCCTTGATCGCGAACTCGCCATGATCGGTGAGCCCTTGCGCGTTCTCGTGGCCTGAAGCGGGGCAAGACGGGGGCGTGGGAGGATTACGGAAGATGTCGATGCCGAGTTTTGTCGCTTTCACCGCTGCCATCGCTATGTCAAATCCGTCGGGCTGATACTTGTAGGTGATCTGGTCCCCCGGTTTGGCACACTCAAGGTTCCAGAAGTGCCCGGCCTCCCGATAGTTCGAAATATTGAATGTGCCCAAGTATGCCGCTGTACCGCCAAACGCGTTGTCAATGACGTGGATAGGGAAGATGTAACGAACGCCTTCTGCGTAGAGCCGGTCGATCTCCGCGCTAATGGCGGCGGGCGTCAGCGGATTCACTCGGTGAAGATTGCCGATGTTGTCGATCTCTATGCCAAGCACAACCGCCAATTTATTCGACCCAATGATGCGCTGGAGATCCGCCGAGGTGTAAGCGACCTCCATAAAATCGGAATGGCGGCCGACGAAGGCCTTTGTCTCGGCGATCTGGAGGTCGGCCGAGGCCTTGTCTTCCGTCGGACCATCGCCAGGGCCAGCCGTCGAGTCACCGAGCGTCTTGTTGTTTACAGCCAGAGCCACCATAACCCGCAAACCGCCCACATACGCACGCCGGATCCAGTCCACCCACATCTTTTGGTGGGTAATGTCGTTCCATGTTGGCCAATCGTTGAAGTCTGGATAGCCGTGCGCGTCTTCTGATGGGTCCGCGCCTTTATTTGCTGTCTGAAGACCGTGGATTACTGCTTTCCGTATTTCGTCACCACAACTATTGCTAAAAAAATCGTGTCCCCCGTGAGTGGACTTGTCGTGGCCCAGCGCCTGCTGCACGTCCGTCGCGCGGACATTGTGGTGACAATCCGGGTCTGCGGGAAGAAGCGCTCCAACATCCACGCCCCCGTAAACTAGCTTGCCACCGAAGCCCAGGTTCGAAAGCGGATGCGTGTGAAGGTCCACAAAGCCCTTAAGAGGGGCGCCCGGGTGAGAAAGCGAAGCAGGCGGAGGCGGCGTAGGTTCGCAGACCAACTCTGCGGGAGGGTGGTTCCAAGCGTCCCCAGGTACCGAGACATCCTTAGCGGGACGATTGCCACACTGGTAGGTGATCTCCATCCCTTGCGTGCAGAACGTTCGTGTTGCCGCATGCACCCCTAGACGGGCGTACTCCTGCGGCGTGGGGGCCTTGTAGGAGCAGGATGTCTTCCGGTTACAGGCATTCGCAACTGCTCCCGTGAGATTACCATCCTTCTGGATGTCAAGGCACCCAATTCGCGCCTTCATGACGTTGATGGTCTGCGCATTTCCAGTCTGCGCGCCGCTCAAGCAAACGAGCGCGGCAGAGATTGCACAGATCAGGTCGGTTAACCTGAGGCGAATTTTCATGACCACTCTCCACTAGTACTCCCGGCGAGAATCTACGAGAAATGACCTGCCTTTTTCAAGGGTTTTTCCACAAACTCTCGCCGCTTCAATGGGGGCTTCAATGTAATTTGAGAATCGCTTTATTGCTCATCGCCCCGGGACGCCGAGCGATTTACATCTCTCCTACTCAAGTAAACGAAAAATGGAGGCAAAGTGGCTCATCTTTGGTTACGAAAGTTTTGAGTTCTGGGCCAATCCCAGCCGGGTCCAGGGCTTCGGGAGCGCCGCGATCCGCTTCAAGAATTCACGGCGTGAAGAATTTTGGCTCTTAATTGCCTTCCCGCTCCCTAAGCTTCCTGTTCATTTCACCTGACTGACAGACTAAGTGTCCATCAAGGCAAGCTGATCGCAACGGCCTGAAATCCCGACTTGGTCGCCGACGCTTGGCAAGGCGCCGGTGTGGCGATGGGGATTCCTACTGGACTGGTTGTCCTTGATACGCACCCGTTATAGTTGACGACAGCAACACCGCTGGCGTTGGTGAGTGCTCCGCCATTCTGGCCCGAGACGCTAACCGTAGCCCCACCTACACGCTGGCCACCACTCGAGACGATCACAATGGCGTGGCGGGCCACCGGGACCAGCGCTTTCGGCGGCAAGCAGTTCTTGCCGTCGCTGGTCAGACAAACGGAGGCGGACAATATCGGCAATTGCATCTGAGGGCCGGCCAATGATATTCCAGGCTGGGTGAGTTGTTGTGCGGGATTCGCGATTGTTGCCGTGGGATTAATCGTGAGCGGTGGCGCTGGCGCTGGCGAGGCAATCGTGTACCGGATTTGGAAGGACACACCCTTCGCTGTCCCTAACGGGCACCACTTATATGGCTCATATGGCGAACTTGGCGAGGGGCACATCGTAATTGGGAGATCGTATTGCGGGTACGACGAGACTTGCGTCGTACCGTCTGGCCCGCCGAAGACTGGGATACCGCTTGGAACATTGACTGGGCGAGATGGCGGGTCGTCCTCTCCGGAGACAGCGATCCAGCCCAGTTGACTGCGGAGCTGATAGCTCTCCGCCTTATGCGAGTTGTGCAACGCCCAGGCTACTTTATATGCTCGAGTCAGCACCAACTGCACAGCAGTTTCCAGGCGTGGTGGGTCCAGAGGAACGAAAGCCGTTGGGAATAGCTTGCGGCAACTAGCTATGCACGGATTTTCTTCACACGGAACAAAAACCGGTTTCCCGCCTTTGGCTATGACAGCTTTGGTGCATTTGCACGTTGGCTTTTTCATGCAATTCTCATAGTCTAAATATTTCGGACCTGGTGCTTCCGGCATAATAATGCGCGCTGCAGCCGCAACCTCAGGGTCCGTCGGCGGATGGCTTCGAAAGGCGTTATAGGCGTCTCGGCCCGTGACGGCGAGGTCCGCAAACGCATTACTCCAAAGAATGGCGCCATTGCCGCCCATGTAATACGTCACCGCAGCGGTTGCCAAGGCATTTGTTGGATTTTTTGCGTGTGCCACAGCACGCAACTCCGGCTTGAGTCGCAAGCTGTATTGCCCGGCTTCCTTACCGTCGCTGAACTTACCGCGCGGGATTGCTGCTTCCATTAGTAACTTCGCCGAGCCTGGGTTGTCGAGCAATTGCCAAGGAATGGCCGGAAATACGGGCGGAATTTGGGGAAGTTGTTTCTGGCAGGCTTTTTCCGCCGACAACTTCGATTCGGGAAAAATGGAACGAACCTGCAAAGGTCCAGCAGTCGGTCCGACACTCGAAAGAAAGTTGACGATTTGGTTCGCAAGAAAGTTTGGGCGTTCATTATGAATGGAGTGGCCTGTGTTAGGTACGTACAGCGTGTAGCCCGGAGTGTTTTGCATCAACGGCGCCATCACGTGCACTCGTGTCCACCGGTCTTCCCAGTGGCGAGGAAAACCCGCACCAGTCGACCCCGAAACCACCCCAGGCAGCGACTTCCCGCCAGTCACCGCCGAAAACTCAGCAGTCAACCCCGAAACCACACCATTCAACAACGAATCCAAAACGGTCTTTCCCAAACTCGAAATACCATCCATCCCCTCATTCCAATCGTCGTCATCGCTGGCAACCAACATTGTTGGCTTGCGGATACCCAAATAATTGGCGGCCCCGGTCATGCGACTTTCCGAGAGCGGTGGGACAGGACCCACCCACTGATCATTGAAGAAGCTGAACAGCGTCATTTCAGAGCCAAGCCTCCAGTGCCAGCGACGATTAGCCGGATTGTATATCTCCTGGTGCTCAAGGCGGGCGCCAGCGATGTAATCCCGCTTGCAGTCCCATGCTGTGCGATGCGATGGCGTGTAAATATCTCCGTTTGGTGGCTCCTTCACTGGATTATACGTATCGTTATTGGCAATGTAACTATCTCTGTCGCCGCGGTACCACTCTTCCGGATTTGGTTGTGTAGTTGGCGTTGGCATGCCGAATATCTGAGTGAAGTACTCTTCGCGGCTACCCGGACCTTCAGTTGCTTCCGACCTCGCGAATCCCATGTAGAGCGCGGCCACTTTTGTAAAGTCGGGGAGAGTGCCGGCATCATAGGTGGCAAAGCTCTCCCACACACTGGCGGGATTCCAAGCAACGATCTTCTTAATCCATGGTTCCCCGCGGTGGCCCATGCGCAGAGCCAATGCGCCTCCCGTGCTTCCACCGATGATGTAGATATTTCGATTCAGGAGATTCAGGTTCGGAAATTTAGTATCGAGCTGCTTCAGAAACGCGACGATGGACTCCTCGCTAAACCCGAGGAGAGTATTGTAGTCATACTTCAGCGGATCGATCGGAGTCACAGGAGTGTTAGTAAGCACCTTTGCGACATCCACCACCCACGTACCCAGTTGATTCCAATCCGTACCATTACCAATTGCATTGATCCAACTCTTGATGTCTTGGGCCAACGTCTTTGGGTCCCATTTCTGGATAATGGCGAGATACTTAATCTGGGACAATTTCGGCGGGGGTATCGTAATCGTACCATCCGGCCAGGGCACGAGCGGTCGTATCTGCCCGGCGCTAACACCGATCGTTTGCATGCTGGAAGTCCACAACAGCGTGCCGCTTGCATCCAGGAGTGCCGCCGCGACACCGCCTGTGAATCCGAACACTGAATCGTAGCTCTCAATCGTGGTATACCCAACCAGATTGCCGGACCCGTCAGTGTTCTTGGTAATGGTGACTTCGCTATGCATGTGACCGTTGACACAAGGAAAGCAGGAATTTTTGAGATCGTCATCCCGGTACCCGGTTATAGGGAACGTGACCTGCGCTTGCGTACCTACTGAAGACGCCGATTGCGAAGACCCCAAGTGCTGAAGAAAGACATTCGGATCAACCATTGAAGAGTACCCCTGACTGAGTTGGTCGAATGAAATGATCGTGTATCTCTTGCCTTTCGCGGGGGCTGCCTCGATTAGGGGCTTGACCAAGTCACTGGCTTCTTCGAGCCGAGACCCCGGTCCCCCGTGAATATACAAGATGATGTCATCACCGGCTGGAATCGTGGGGATCGGATCAGCGGGAATGACGTTCACCTGATACCCTTGGGCCTGCGCTGGAGCGTGCGGAAAGAACACGATCGCACACAAACCAACCAGGACACGCGTCGTTAGAAACCTCCCGATCCTACGCATTTTCTCCTCCATCTGAACCACAATTTCAGGCCTGTCGAATCTGGTCATTGCATTACCTCCAGTGCTCTGGTTCTTGGCTATCACGATCTCTTCCTATCGCCGTGCTGGCGCATTCGCGGACGCTGCCGCAAACAAGCCAGCCGCCTGATTATTCGCCGGGTTTACGCCGCCGTTCGCGATCACGGAAACAACCACTTGCATCTGGTGTCCCGCAGGAATGGGAGCGGACCAACTGGCCTTGAACGTGCCGCGCGCCGCGATGTTGAAGATGGGGTTGCGATACTGCCGCTTGCCGCTCTTCCGCGCTCTGATGATTGCGCCTGGCATCAGCGCCATTGCGATCAACGTTAAGACTGAGCCGATTCTCCGCATTGGAATTACGTCCGCTACTGCTTGTTTTTCTCGGTACCGCTCAGGCCAGGTTGCGCAATCTTGCTTAGTAACCTTCGGTCAGAACCGTCGCTTTGATCTCGGTCTTAACCTTATAAAACGCAAAACGAACGGAAAGTGGCTCAATGGTTCACGAACTCTTGAACTTTGCAGTGTTAGGGCTGACTGGGCGATCGTGCCGAAGTCACGTAATACATTGACTTTCCTACATCGGCACGATAGTTTTTGGCCCTATCTGAGGGCATCCCAAGGAACACGGGTGTAATTTTGGATCCTACCCCTGCTGGTCAGGTCACTGAACTGCTGCTCCAGTGGAGCCGGGGAGACAATGCCGCCCGAGAAGCTCTCATCCCCATCGTCTATAACGAACTTCGCCGCTTGGCACGGCATTGCCTTGCCAGCCAGCCACGGGACCAGACAATGCAGAGTACGGCGCTAGTCCACGAAGCGTACCTTCGCCTTGTCGGTCACACTTCGGTGCATTGGGAGAATCGCGTCCACTTCTTTGCGGTCGCCGCCCAGCTGATGAGGAGAATCCTGGTGGACCACGCGCGAAAGCGGCATGCCGCCAAACGCGGGGGCAACCATCTCACGCTGAGGCTCGACGACGCGATCGCTTTGCCCAAAAAGCGCGAACTGGACCTAGTCGCCCTGGACGATGCCCTGAACGAACTCGCGGAGTTGGATCAAAGACAGTCACGCATCGTGGAATTGCGCTTCTTCGGCGGGCTTTCAATTGAGGACGCGTCTCAGCTTCTGGATCTTTCGCCCGCTACCGTGAAGCGCGAATGGGCCACTGCTCGAACCTGGCTTTACGAGCAGATGAGCCAGCAGGAGCGCTAGATGATGACACCGGAGCGCTGGCAGCTGGTTAAGGAACTCCTCGGTCCAGCACTGGATCTCGACCCCACCCAGCGAACCCAATACCTGGACCAAGCCTGCGGAAGCGACCTTGCCCTCCGCAAGGAGCTTGAGCGCCTGCTCGTTGCGGAGCAGAACGCCGGACCTGAGTTTCTCAGCGAACCGGTCATTTCAGAAGAGCTCATCCTCGATCTCCCTCAGCACACTGAGGCCTGGATTGGACGGAGGCTGGGTTCCTATCAGATCGCCGAGGAAATCGGCAGCGGCGGAATGGGCGAAGTCTATCGCGCCGTTCGGGCCGACGATGAATACCGCAAAGAAGTCGCCATCAAGCTGGTGCGTTCTGGCCAAGACTCAAATTTCGTCCTCAACCGCTTCAAGAATGAGCGGCAGATTCTGGCCAGCCTCGATCATCCCAACATCGCGCGGTTGCTGGACGGCGGCACCACGGAAGAAGGCGTGCCCTATTTTGTGATGGAGCTTATCGAGGGCCAGCGCATCGATGAGTATTGCAATGCCCGGAGGCTCGCTACCACCGAGCGGCTGGAGCTTTTTCTTCGTGTTTGTTCCGCGGTGCAGTACGCACATCAGCGGTTGATTATTCATCGCGATATCAAGCCCGGCAACATTCTGGTCACCGCCGACGGGGTTCCCAAGCTTCTCGATTTCGGGATCGCGAAGATTCTGGAATCGAGCGAGGCCGCCAATCAGCAGGAACAAACCATCAGTATGATTCGTTTGCTGACGCCGGAGTACGCCAGCCCGGAGCAGATCAAGAGCGAGCCGATCACCACCGCCAGCGACGTCTATTCGCTGGGAGTCGTCTTATACGAACTGCTTACCGGGCGCACTCCCTACCGCGTTGCGACCCGCACGCCACACGAGATTTCCCGCGCCGTCTGCGAAACCGAGCCCGAGAAACCGAGCAATGCGGTTCGGAACACGCAACCCTCGGTGGAAGATCAAGAACACAAAGTGGCAGACGCCGGAACCGTCAGCACAGTGCGCGACGGCTCTCCCGAAAAACTCAGCAAGCGCCTGAGCGGCGACCTCGACAACATCATCTTGATGGCTCTGCGCAAGGAACCGCAGCGGCGCTATGCCTCTGTTGAGCAATTCGCGCAGGATATCCGGCGCCATCTCGAGCATCTTCCCGTGGCCGCCAGGAAAGATACGCTCGGCTACCGGACCTCGAAGTTCATCACCCGGCACAAAGCCGGAGTTGCGGTAGCCGCCTTGGTGACGGTGGCGCTCTTGTCCGCCATGGGCGTGACCCTTCGCGAGACCCGCATTGCCCGGGCCGAACGCGCCCGCGCCGAGCGCCGCTTCAACGATGTGCGCAAACTGGCCAACTCGCTCATGTTTGAGATTCACGACTCCATTAAGGATCTGCCTGGCTCGACACCTTCGCGAAAATTATTGATTGGCCGGGCCTTGGAGTATCTGGATAGTCTCAGTCAGGAGGCGAGAGGCGACGCATCCCTCCAGCGGGAACTGGCGGCGGCCTACGAAAAAATCGGCGATGTTCAGGGGCAGCCACGCCAGGCTAATCTTGGCGATTCGGCGGGCGCGGAGAGCAGCTATAGAAAAGCGTTGACCATCAGGGAATCCTTGGCCGTTGCAAATTCGAAAATGATGGACCTGCAGCGGGAGCTTGTACCCGGATATGGCAAGCTCAGCGATCTACTCTGGGCCAAGGGGGATTCCGCGGGAGCCATGGAAAATTCGCGCAAGGGAATGGCGATCGTGCAGGCGGTCTACCACGCCGATCCTGCCAATGCAGCCAATCGTCTCCTCCTTGCTACGTATCGCATGGACTTTGGATTCAAGCAAGTCCTGGTGGCAGATGATCGTGCCGGTGGACTTGAAAACCTTCGGCAAGCATCTGCGCTCCTTGAACAAATGGTGTCAGAAAACCCTCAGAACCTGCGTCCCCGCCGGCTTCTGGGCTTGAGCTACGACCGCACGGCTGGGATATTACAGGACAACCCTAGCGATCGTCCTCAGGCCATGGCCCTCTATCAGAAGGCCATCGCCACCATGCAGGCTCTTGTGGCTGCCGACCCAAACAACGCTGATTTCCAACGGATGCTTGCCTACGATCAGTTCGAGATGGCGCAATTACTAGCTAACATGGACGACCCAAACGGCGCTCTTAATAAGGAGCGCGAGGCATTATCGTCCTTTCAGAAGCTCGCAGCAGCCGATCCCGCCAATTCACAATTCCGTCAAGACGTCGCGCAAGTACGCGGCCAGATTGGCGAGATCCTGACGCGGCAAGGAGACCCGTCGAACGCTCTCACCGAATTGCGTTTGTCCCTCAGCTTGTTGGAAAACATGCCCGAGGCAAGAAACGCGCAGTCCCTGGCCGGTTTCATTTTTGTCTCGGATCAGTTCTGGTTGGGCAAGGCCCACTCTCTGATTGCATCCTCAGCGAAGACCCCAGCAAGTCAGAAGGTGCTGCACTGCGACGAAGCGGAAGCGTGGTTTCAGAAGTGCCTTCCGGCGTTTCAGCTCATTCGCGACCGCGGTTCGGCGCGATACGACGGCGCAGGCCGGGTCTCGGAGATAGAGAAGGAAATCACACGCTGCAACATGGTCCTCGGAAACGCCAGCATTCCCCACTGACAGTGACCGCTCTGATCGGCCAAACAACAAACCGCGTTTGCTCTCAGTTCCTAGACCACCTATCTGCTGAAATCTTATTTGACAGAGAACGACCACGCGTAATTGAACAGCAAGCCTTCACCCTGATTCTTTGCAACTTCTTCACCCGAAAACTTGTGAGACTTATCAGCAGGGCGCAGAGCGACCGCATACTGCCCGGGAGCGAGAGCGGCCGACGGGGTAAGCTGCGAGTGCCCTGGACTGACCTTCTGAACCGTTGCGGTAACGCGATTTTCGACAAAAGACGAATAGATTGGCCAATCCTGCTGAGCGCTCTGCTCCGCGGTGGTCGCCGCCTCGGTAGCCCCAACCAACCGAAAGTTCGATTGCGGTGTCGGGGAGAGCTTGACGATCACCGGCTCAAATTGATCGGCGGTGACTCCTGGAATGCCGGCGTAGTTGACCTCGAAAGTTGGGCGATTGCTATCCACACTCGCCGCCGAACTGCCGCCGGTCAATGCCCAGACATAAGTAACCTTTGCTTGCTTGGGGCGGCGATTCATGATTCCTCCCAGAATATTTGCGCCCGAGGATACGGCGGAATTGCCTATGGCTGACCCTGATTTCATCATCGCTTGCTGAACCGCCTGTGTGCCAAGGTTTAGGGCTTCATTCAAAGCCTGGTCCGCCGCCAATGAGTTAAGCGATGTGGGTTTCGATTTGGTCTGCACGATCTCCGTAGCCTCGGCAACCAAATTGGGATTTGTGCCCCCCTGTGGGAAGGAAACCGTCGGCTGCCAAGCAGGTGCCGCGGCCGCTGGGCTTCCGGCAAGGGCCCCCGCATTTGGAGCTTGCCCCGCGGTGCCAGGATTTCCCGGTGCGGAGGCAGGGGTGCCACCAGCACCCTTCTTGTTGTTGGCTGCGCTCAACATCGCTTCCATTACCTTGGCGCTGACGCCTGCCTTCTTCAACGCGATCAGCCCGATGGCAGAGACGTCGAAATCGGTATCGTTGGTCTTAACGGCGCTGAGGATCACGCTTTCTGGCAGGAGATTCTTCACCATCGAGATGACATCCTCATTGGTCAGTGGCTTGCTGCTTTGTTGTGCTTGGATACTTGCAGCCGCAAAAAAACCGAGCATGAGGATTAGGGTCAATACGAATTTGACTCTGCGCATGTGGCTCCCTCCGAAAGTGTCTCCAACCTCCGGCCATTTTTTTGAAGACTATCAAACTTGAAGCTGAAGTTCATCTCGTCTCGTGAACGCCCACCGCCTCGCTGTTCCTATTTTGGCGCTCCAGTAAAAGATAGAATGGCGCGATTATTGGCCGGGTTCACGTCTCCGTTTGCGATGGCTGTAACTACGACTTGCATCTGCCGGCCCACGGGCATTGTGGTAGACCAACTGGCCAGAAAAGCGCCGTGGCCTGCGATGCTGAATGTAACAGGGCTTGAGATTGCCACTTGCCGGCCATCCACGACGAGACTGAAGGTCACGGAGGCTCCTTGAGCCCCCAAGGTTCCCATGTTCCGGATTACCGCCGTAAACGTTGTGGTTTGTCCCTGCCGGGGTGCAGTCGGGTTCAGGCGAATATCTGGCGTCAATACGCTCAAATCGAGGTTTCCTTGCGGAGCCACCGGTGAGACTCCATTTCGCGCAGGAGTCGTTGGCATGCTCGCGGCTCCCGCCGGAGTAGTCGGGCCAGGTCGCGCCGGGAAGCTCGGATTCGGCGTGTTTGACGCCGTCGTCGTGCCAGCCGGGCCGGGCCTAACAGGGAAGTTGGGACCCGTTGCAGTTGTGGGAGTGGGCGCACCGATTGGGCCAGGTCTGATGGGTGCGCCAATGGGTGCGCCAGTAGTTGGCTGCGGGGAATTTGTTCCCGTTGCAGCAGTCGTCCCTGTGACGCCACCGGGCCCTGGTCGCACGGGAACCGCGATGCTTGAAGGAGTTGTCGGCCCTGTTCCGCCAGCCCCAATCGCACGCACAGGGGCAGGCGTCGGCGGAGGAGTTGCCGTCATGGGGGAAGAGGCTGTGCCNGAGCTTGGCCTCGTCGCTCCTGATGGAACGTTTGCGGATGCTGGCTGGCCCGTGTTCCCCATTGCGTTTTGTGTGCCAGTTGCCGGGCCGGGGTTCTGTCTGGGGGGCAGTCCAACTATGGACCTAGGCCCGACTGCCCGAGTATTTGGCGTGGCACCGCCCGAAACCCCAGCGGCTCCAGGTGCGCTCGGAGCGGGTGAAGTCGCCGCCGACGTGGAGGTGTTATTCCCACCATATGAGGCGGTTTGGCTGGCCGGCAGAGAGCCTGGTCCTGCAGGCAAAGTAGTGCGTCCAATTTGAAAAGTCTGTGCCGTGACAGATCGTACGGGCGCCCCGGCCGTCGGCGCAGTACTTGGCGACCTGCCGCTCGCGGGCGTTGTACCCAAGGAGGTCGCGCCTCCGCTTGTACTCGTCGTGCCTGGCTGAGAAGATGAATCCGCGCCTGGGCTCGCACCGGTGCCTGCATTGGTCATGCTCTTAGGGTCAGCGACGTTGATCGAGCGCACCATAGTGCTCGTCATTGGATCTGCGCCGGGCCGTTGGCTATCCACGCTTACACTAACCTGATGTTTCCCCGCCTGCGCAAAGCTGATTCCCTGGAAAACCAGAGAATGGCTCTGTTGTGGCAGCAGCGTAGTCATGCTCTGCGTTTGGACGGTCTGCCCGTCAACCACGAGGCTGGCTTTGATGTTGCTCATTGGGACTAGATAGGGGTTCAAGAGCGGAACCAGCACTGAGGAGGGTTGTCCGGTCGCAACCGTCTGACCGGGGACTCCGACTTGGATGGCTGTCAACTTCACGGACCCCAACGGATTTGTAACCTTTGTGCTTCCACCAGCGCTGCCTGTCGCACCACCCGTGGCAACTCCGTTCGAATTCACGCTTCCGCAGTTCGCGGTAGCAGAACTGCTTGGATTCGTTCCTGTTGTAGTCCCTGAAATGGCAGCGACGCCAGTTCCGCACGTGGGGTCCGTTCCCCCTGTAGAACCCGTGCCACCTGTGCCCGTAGTATTTGTGGTGTCCGTACCTCCCGTGGAACCACCAGCGGACGTGCCTCCTGTGCCCGTGGTATTTGTGGTGTCCGTACCTCCCGTGGAACCACCAGCGGACGTGCCCCCTGTGCCCGTGATATTTGTGGTGCCCGTGCCTCCGGTGGAACCGCCACCGGATCCTGTATTGTTGTTCGTATTGTTGTTCGCATTGTTGCTGTTCGGCGGCCCGGACACGGTGACAGGGCCAAACTGCGCCGTAGTGAGTGGATTGCCCGAACCGTCGCTCACGCTGACAGTGACGCTGTAAGACTGCGCGGCAGAGGAAGGAGTCCACTGCAACTGCACAGGAGAGCTAGAGTTCGGCGCAACGTGTACACTTGCCTGCTGGGAAAGAGTCGCTCCGTCACTCCCACCCGCCTGCACCACCAGTCCGTACACATCTGCAGAGCCTTGATTGTGTACGTTGACGTTAATCGTCGCCGAGGTTCCCACCTGCGGATTTGCCGGCTGGATCGAAAGATCCTGAGGTCCGATTTGGACCATCACCGGGCCTGCTCCACCCTGTTGCGGGGAAACGCTATTACTTGATGGGTACCCGCTTGGCTGCCCTGAATTTGCGGTGCTGTTGTAATAGTTATATGGACTTCCCGGACTGTTAATATTGTTCGCGCCATTCAAGTTGTTGTTGAAACTGTTGTTCCCACTGCCGTTGAAGGTGTTTCCTCCCGCTCCTGACGCCGCACCAGAAAGGCGTTGGAGCGCAATATTCAGTAGCCCCATCATCCCTTGCTGGGCGATAGCCTGAAATCCCTGCCCTAGACCGTTGCCTGTCGCGGTTGGGGAGCAACCTGCGGCGGTTTGCTGCCCGTAAGGTTGTTGCGCGTTTAGCCCTGTGTTCTGTTGCTGACCTTGATAGTTCGGCGCGCAACCGGGCTGTTGGTATGCGTTCGTCGCCGCTCCACTATAAGAATTCGCCGGGTACTGCTGCGCTTGATTCCCAACATTCGATGCAGCAGCCGCATAAGGGTCGACCGCCATTCCCGGGGCTTGGCTCGTCGGCTGAGATTGCTGTTGCATCTGCTGTCCGTAGGGGTCGGTCGAAGGATTGGCCGGGGGATTGGCCGGTGCATTCGCGGGCGGAACAAAACTGTTTCCATACGGACTGGCTGGCGCGCTTGTGGCCATCTGGGAATTCGCATCGCTCACCGCGCCCGCGATCTGGTTCATTGCTTGCTGGGCGGGAAGGGCATTTGCCGCCACGACATTTCCGCTTGAGTCGCTTTGCAACGTCACCAGGCCCATATTGTTTTCCACCCGGGTCAGCCACCAGGCCATGTCCGCGGATTTTTTCTTCTTTGTCCACATAGCTGTGAGCTCAGCAGCTTTTGCAGGCCAGTCCCACTTGTCCATCTCCCCCGGAAGAGTTGTGCGCGGGGCATCCGGATTGGGAGTGCTGCCATTCAGAGCCTCGTGAAAGATGGTTCCCACAAAGGGGCAGTTCGTGCCGATGCTGGCGCGCAAATCGCCCAGATTGGCGAATGCCGTTGTGAACAGGCGCTTCTGCTCATCGGCAGAGCGAAACGCCGTGGAAAAGCCGGTTCCCAGAACCAGCTGCTTACCCGGTACATCCGTGATCAGGCTCTTAAGCATGTCCGGAATTTTTTCCACGCCTCCGCCACCCACGCTCCCGGCAAACCAATCTACGAGCAGCAAGTCGAGGTCCGCTGATCCCGAAAGCCCCGAGAGATATAGCTTGAGGGACTGGTAAGCCTTGGTGTAGGCAGCGTCGGTCATCGTGCCACCGGCGATAGCTCCTGCGGAGATCAGATAAGAATCGAATGAGACGCTCGTCATCAGCGGAGTTGCGGAAAGGCCCGAGCCGTTCAGTGCATCCAGCTCCGAACTGCGCACCGACTTTGCCGCCGCAAGGGCCAGCTGCTGCGCCGCAGATTCCACCATGCCGCCATGGTGTCCTGGATGATTAATCTCGTCATTAATCTGGTAAGCCATGATCTGCGTGTAGTTCGCCAGGTACTGTCCGTTGTTTCCGCGCATGAGTGCAACGAATGCCTTGAGGAAATCGGACGCCCTCTTCGGAAAGTCGGCGCCGATGGGCTGTCCGGAGGCTTCTCCGGTCAGCAAGAAAATCAACTGAACATTGTTGCTCTTCGCCCAGACACAAAGATTCGCTGCCCGGTTTGCCGAGCCCGTTGAGTCCCGCACGTCCAACGGCACGCGAAGGACACTGTAGCCGCCCGGTTGCAGTGCACCCCAAACTTGTTGGAATGCGGCGCTCGTTCCGGAGTTCGGAAAATTCGTCGATTGGCTCGGAAATTGGCTGCCGTCCACCCAGGATGGGTCGAGACGCGCGTCCACTCCATAAACTGGCAGAAGGCCCGTTTGCGAGATGGACTGCAGATTCTGCGGCGGGTTTTGTTGCTGCGCAGCTCCCTGTCCCTGCTGTCCGGCCGCTGAAGCCGGGTCAGTGGGCGGCTGTTGCCCCGCAAGAGGATGGTAAGAGGAGAGCAGAAACAACAGAGTTCCCAAACGGATTGGCTTGCTGATTTTTAGTTTCATTGCCAACTCCCAACTGTAGGGGACTGAAACTGTCATCCGCCGTGTCTCGGCAGATAGCATCCTTGTGGTCGGAGAGGAATAGTTCCCCACGATCCCACTTCGGCGCGGGAAAGTTGGACCAAGCATAACACCAGGACTCTTCGGTTGGAAGAAGATTGGTCCCTTCTCCCGCCCCGCTCCATATGGCGCCGTGCCCCTGCTCTTCACCGCACCTCTCTACCTATGTAATACGCAGAACGGGAGCGAAGTGGCTCACGATCCTCCGCCCCTGACTGCCATCGCAAGGATCGTAATCCTCAACGGGTCACCATCCAATCATCCATGGCCGTTATGCCGCCCTTTGCGTTATCTGTGATCTCGATCTTCTGAAACGTAAGAGAGACGTCCTCCAAATCACGCGGGTCGGGGGGCTCGTTGCCCATGGGAACGCCTATGGAACGCCTGAAGGACGAGACCGTCGCATTTGTCAGAATAATTGTCTGGTACATGACTTCCTGACCGCCTGAGATCGTCGTCCAGAATTCAAACTTAACAGTCGAAAGAACTTCGTTTGTCACACACGCCTGGAAAATCTGCGGAGAGGACGGCCCCCATACTTTGGTGAAAGTGATAGGAGAATATTGTCTTTTGCCCGAGGGCTGTCCCGTCGCAGCATCCCGCGGCGAGGTCACTTGAGATGAGAACCTAATTCCTTCGATCCAATCCTGATGTCCTTTCAGAAGCGATTCCCCTCTGAACGGACCGATTTTCTGGCTGCCTGTAATCTTCACGAAGAATACCCTTGACCGGTTCGCTGAAACTTGTCCCTGCGTCGGCTTGAGAGCGGCAAGGCACATCACTGTCAAAGCGATTAATCCAGCCACATATTTTATCTTCATCACTTCCTCCTTTTTCCGAGGCGTCGACTGCCACACCGGGAAATTCGATTACAGTATCATCGTTCACGCCGATTCCACTCTCGTCGCACACCGTTCAAGGCGATGGTTGGTAATGCTGTTCATAGAGTCTGTGCAGGCCGAGTCCTATCCAGTCAAAATGTTGCTGATTTTCTTGCGCCTTTTGGAGCCAGGAAGATCCGCTTCCCGCGGCGTCCATCGGCAAAATTCAGAATCTGTGTTTGGTTTTGAATCGAGTAGGTGCCCCGCAGCACGCGTGGGTGATCATAGAATGGACTCGGCACGAAGAGCTGGTCAGTTGTTCCATGGTCGAGGAACGTGCCGTCGGGGAAAAACTGCAAATACTGCCCCGAGGCGGGTGAGCCCCAAGAGTAAGCTCCGGAAAACCTCTTGTCTGTGCAGCGGCATATGGGAACGAAAACGTTGATCCCCGCACTGGTCGCATTTTCGTTGCGCTCCAGAATCTCCCGGTCACCCGCCCAGTCTTGCCACAAAACATTAATTTGATTCCCGTCCAGTCAATAGCGGCCGGTTGTCCCATCGTCATTGACCTTGCTGGTGCATGGAACTTCTCTAAGCCCAAGCGGCGCTGCCGTAGGCGAAACTGATGTCCTCGCAGTACATCTCCGCTATGACTCTCAGGATGTTCTCGCTGCCAGCCTCCACTTTTTCGGGTGTCAATTTGAAGATGCCAAGATTCCGGAAGGTTAGTGTAAAGATGGATTCTCTGAGATCGGGCGTAATGAACTCGAGCGTACCTCCCCTCTCTTTGTCGTTGCCGTTGTTACCTTTAATGACGAAGTCTTCGTGCCACTGATAAAACTCAGCCGCCACCGCTTCCGAAGTTGTGACGGTCAGATTGGGTATGTCCAAGTGAGGAGGAACGGCCGGGTAGTTCCTCAACTCTCCGACCGCCTTAACGTCTATGACAGTTTTCACCGTGATTGCTTCAATCTTGTTCACGCGCGAACATGCTGTTTGACAGCCAGCGATCTGCAGGCGGAAGTTCGCGGGCAGCCATTTCTTCTGTAGCGCCGGTGCAATCCGATTCGGCGGATATGCTGATCCTGTTTGTCCCTGCACCATCCGGGTGTACTCGGGTGTAATCTTGATGGTCATCTTGGCCGCGTCTTTCGAGGCCGCGTCGCACGCAGGGAAACCAACTTCGCTGATGAGTGCGTTGAACCACTGCATGCGTGACACCGGGCGGTAATCGAAGTCGCAGACGACAATCGCGCCGTTCCTGCGGATGGACTGTTTGTCTAAGCTGGCCTTTATCCAGTCATAAAAGCCCTTGGACATCCCGGTTCCGACGTTCACGGTGATGTCTTCATATTTCAAACCGGCAATGTGTTTGTGTTGGATGCGGTCAGGCCCCATCTTTTCGACCACCACGTCGGCGGTGGCATGACCACCCTCGACGGATTCGATCCAGCCCGCGAACTGACCGTCGAGTTCCAATCCATACCTGCCCGCGACGTAACTGCGTCTATCTCTAGCCATTGCCGGTGGCTGCTGCGGCTCTCCTGTGGAAGAAAGCACGGGCCCCAGCGCCCTTAACCCAGCGCCTGCCACTGCGACCCCGGAAAACGCTCTACCCAGAAATTCGCGCCTCGTTTGTTCCTTCATAGTTTGCCTCCGAGCTGTTTGTTTGTTCCTAGGCAACAAACTTTCCTTAGTGTATCTTCGCCCACTGTACCCCGCCCGGCTGGAGTTTGATCGGTTTGCCGGGAACAATCCTCTTGGACCCTCAGGTGTCGTCGATCTTGCAGCCAAGTGGCTCACGGCCGCGCGTCCCGTTTTCACGGTGCAGCTATCTGCTTGTCCCTTCAATTATGGCACACGCCTGCGCGTCGATCGCAAAGTCGGCGATTCAACTCACTCCGCCCTGTCTAGATAAACGCAGAATTCCAGCGAAGTGGCTCATCCCGCCGAAAAAAACCGAAACGGAGAACTGAGAGGGGGTCTACATGAGAGCTGTAGACTGAAGAGCTATTCCATCAGCTGCATCACTCTGGAATTGTAGGCTCAGGCTGGGATGGCGGTTCTGTTCCGGCAGTCCGCCTACAGCCGGTTGGCTGGGTACGAAGACCTGAACGATGCCATACGGCTAGCAAGCGATCCGACCTTCCGGCGGATGGGCTCAGAAAAGGTCTGGGAGCGGGGTGTAGCTCTGACCTCAACCCTGCACTGGTTCGAGACAGAATCGCTGGCGCGTGAGGAGAACTTGACCGGTTTGGTGAGGCTCAATCGGGAACTGGTGGCCCGGGCGGAGGGAGTCGGCTCGCACCACCGGGTGGTCTTGGATATGGATAGCAGTGAGAGCCCGGTCTACGGGGAGCAGGAACAGAGCGCTTACAACGGATATTTCGAGTCGGTCTGTTATCATCCGCTGTTTCTGTTCAAGCGTCAGGGAGACTGCCTGGCGGCGAAATTACGGCCTGGCAATGTCCACAGCGCTGAGGGCTGGGAAGAGTTGCTGCTACCAGAAATTGAGCGCCGGCAGCAGAACGCGAAGGAGGTGGCGTCTCGGGACGACGCAGCCTTTGCCAAGCCAAAGGTAAAGTTGAAATCGGAAATTTCGGTTGATAAAAGCTTTGAGCATTGCGCCTCGACACTCTTTTTGTTAGGCTTCGCGCAATCCAACCCTGTAGGAGGACTTGCAATGGCGTTTTGCAAAGCGTGTGGCACCGAGGTCGGCGGCGCGGCGTTCTGTCCTAAGTGCGGTGTGAGCCAGAGTGCTGCGCCAGTCGTAGCAGCACCTTCCAGTAATGGGCTCGGGGAGAACGTCGCCGGATTGCTCTGCTATGCTGTTGGCTGGGTCACCGGGATCATCTTCCTTCTGATCGACAAGCGGCCCTTCGTGAAGTTCCACGCCGCACAATCGATTGTAGTCTTCGGCGCGTTGACCGTCTTTCGAATCGGCTTGGGAATGATCATCAGCGTTGGCGGCCTGGTCGGTTTCGGTTTGTGGGCCGCTATTTCCTTGCTGATTGGCTTGCTGAGCCTCGTGCTCTGGATTTTTCTCATGATTAAGGCGTATCAGCACGTACTCTTTAAAGTGCCTGTCGCGGCGGGAATTGCTGAGAGCATTGCGGGGAAATAGCGCTCGCGTCCCTCTCGCTCCCAGCAAGGCTGGATCTGATCACCTGCTTCCCCATCGAATTGACGGGATAGCAGATAGGAGGATTTGAAACTGCCCCCCCACGCGCCGGAGTGCGAATGCAAGGCGATGCGTACCGGGACACGCTTCCTATTACTGACTGCTGCTGGCCGAAGGGCAGCTCACGCGGGAGCGTTTTGGCAGCATGCTGCGAAGGATCGCGGGGCTGCCGCTGCCGGGTGGCGAACCAGGACAGCCAGCGAATCGAGCGCTCAAAAGTCATCCAGTGGTGAGAAGTGTTAGCGGCAAAGTTGGCTGGAGGCGAGAACCAGACCAGGCCAGCCAGCGGAATTGCCCAACGAGCCGCACTTTCCACCTAACTGTGGCCACGGTGATCCGAGCTTGACACCAGAGGGTGGCGGGCATAGGGTTTTGCGCAAAGGTAAAATTGAAGTCGGAAATTCCGGTCTATACGTAAATATCCCTCGCAGTTCCTTCTAGAGGGGGAGTCACATGGCTAGTTACTGTGCGAAATGTGGGTCTGAAGTGTCTGCGGACACTAAGTTTTGCGCCTCCTGCGGAGCACCGACGGGCTTGGGGGCCTCACCAGTGATGCCGGCCGGCCAAGTTCCAGCTGCCGCTCCAAAATCTGGAGGAGCACTCAAGATCATTCTGATTGTAATTGCGGTGTTTGTAGGACTTGGCGTTCTCACGGCCGTAGCAGCGATGTTCGGGCTGTGGCGCATCTCCAAGACGGTCAATATTGATCGTTCTGGGGGCGTGACGGTAACGACCCCAGGAGGAAAAATTACGGCTGGGCAAACTCCGGCTCACGTAACGGAAGCAGAGGCCGGCGCTCCGATCTACCCTGGCGCGACATCTGCCGAGGGGGGTATCAAAATCGGCGGGGCGAGCGGATCGATGGCAACATATGCCTTCAAAACCTCCGATTCTGTGCAGCAAGTTCTGGCCTTTTACCGCGAAAAGTTCGGACCGAAAGCCAGCGTAATGGAAACGCCGGACGGCGCCTTAGTAACCAGCAGCAAGAACGAAAACGAAAGTGTTATGGTTACGATTGGGCGCGATGATAGCGATGGCAAGACCTCCATCGCTATTTCCCACGCCACCTCGACGAAAGATCAGTGAAGCCCGCGAAGGGCACAGCGCTGAGCGTCATCTGAAGCAGAAGTTTCCTCGGGCGGCGTTAGAGATGACCTTCAGAAGACTCCACCCGTCAGCGCCAATGTCAGGGCACGCTTGAGACGAATATGGATCTCTCGATGCGTCGCGCAAACGCGGTGGTACAAGCGCTTTCGAGCTCCGCAAAAACCGGTGCGACGGGCGTACGAACAAAATCCGGCCGCGGTACGGAAATGGTTAGAGGAAGAATATCCAGCGATTCGAGAACAGGCGCGACAGTTTAAGGCCCAAATTCATTGGTTAGACGAGATGGGGCTCCGTTCGGACCATGTTCCCCAAGGCAAATTAGCGTATATCAGCTTCTTCCCCGCCGAGGAACTGAAAAGTGATCTCTCCTCGTGGTTCATCGCCGATTTGGCAGAATGGCAAAGCAATTCCAATTCTTGGATGACGTGAGTCCGAAGAGGCAGCCCAATCCAAATGGATTCAACTCGCTGCGCATTTCCTCGCGCGTCACGAACCAGGCTCTGGGGACCTCGGAGTTCGTTCTCGCTGCAGCGCAAGTTGGCAACCGGGTTGTAGGATACTATTTTATAAACAATGTTGGACCCCGCTATGACACTGGGCTTTCGGACTTTGCACAGAGCCTTCACGTTGCTGGTGTCCAATCTGCATCTGCGGTCAGTGCGCAAACGGCACCTCCGGCGTCCACGCCAGAGTCTTATCAAGGCGCGCCGGGATTTCCGCAGGGCGTGCCGTCAGGTGCATCGCAACCGCCAGCATTTGGTTCTCAGCCTTCGTACTCCCAGACCGTCCCCGATGGTGCGCATTCTAGCACCGCGTCCCAGCCGACTTTGCCGCTCGGGCCACAGGCTCCCCTCCCATCAGGAGCGATGGAAGGCGTCTACGTCAGTTATTTGATTAGCGGCGGGCACTTCGGCCGCGGCTACCTAATCTTCAATCCCGACGGTTGGGTCGTCAGAGGCATGCCCGAAGGAGGCATGTCTGAAAAAGGAATGGAGGGATTCGACTTCACCGCCTATCGCAATAGTCCGACCAATAAGATGTTCGTAGGTAGGTACCGTTTGGATCGAAATGACATCAACATTATCTGGCAGGACTACGCGGAGGACAGGCAGCTCATCACGAGGGATGAAAGTGGCACCAGCCCTGCGCTTGGAACCTATGTTCCCACATGCCGCTGTACGGGAAAGAGATTCTCAGGCGTTTATGTCTGGGGTCCCGCTACCTCGCAGCAATATTTGCAGTTCTTACTCGATGGCACCTTCGTGGATAACCAGCTGATGGACAAGTTATCGGGTCCGTACTATTTTAATCCGCGCTTGGGCAGGGGTACCTATTCGATTAAGGATCGGACCTTGACTTTGAATTACTCGGATGGCCGGATCGTGAAGCAGATCTTTCTGGCTCCGAAGGCGCAAGAGAATGAGCAGGTCTTTGATTGGATCGAGCTCAACAATAAGGCGATGTTCGAGCGCCAACACCAACCCTCGCCCTAAAGATACTAAACGCTGGCAGACGTTTACAATGAACGGACAGAAGACGCAAATTCCTGGGCTGCGCGCTTCCAGAAGCCTTAGTTGTGGGTACCGGCCTGACACTATTGCAACCACTAGGCCTTCTCGCCGCGAAACCACAGCTACGAAGACATCACCATGAACTGCGGGACCGGGATGTCCAAGAATTTCTTGAAGTGGATTCCGTGCTCCGTTGCAGGTCTGTGGGCCGGCCGAAGGTACTTTTCTCCCAAAATTTATGGAGGTGGACGATGTCTAGGAATTTGAACACTTTACGCAAGTTTCGGTTGACCGCCATTGTGATCCTAATGTTCGGCCCCCTCGCTCTGGATTTGTACGCTCAGGCTGGGATGGCGGAGAGGGGATTAGCGCCGAGCAAGGTTGTAAAGAAGATGCCGCAGAAGAAGTCGGCTTAGGCTTAATTCGTGGACCAAGATTGGGCCAAGAAACTCCGGTTTTTCGGCTTCGATTCCTTGCATTTGGACCATAGAAGACCATGACAGTCTTTGCCGATTCCTTCGAGGTGCTTGAAAGGAATGGCCGGAAGGACGGGACCCGAAAACTGGACTGCCTGCGTGACAGGCAGGCGTTCAAACCAGTTGAACTACGCAAGTCAATCGCGCCTCGAATCAATTACAGTCCCCAAAGAACCAGTTGGGATATGGGCAAGCCTTTGTACGGCTAGAACCTCAATCTCTTCACCACCAGAAGAGCATTCGGTTTAGGACCGAATCCTTTCGAACAAGCACGATAACAGGCACTGCGCTTCGTGTTCGATGCTAAGGAGTTGCGAAGGAATTTGTCCAGGCTTCACCGTATTTCATCGCGATGGGCTCTCAATGCCAAACGAATGTCACGCTCGGTAGCTTAAGTTTCAGACCGAGAGACTGCTTCGACGAAGGGTGATTGAGCCGGGTGCAATTCTGCTTCTTAATCCGAATTGCCCGTGGCATCCAATCCTATGTCGTGAAGCAGGGCGACGAAACGAGGGTCAGAACGGAGCGGGTCCCAGTAGGGGATGATCTTCAACAGGATCAGGCTTCCGGAGCGTTCGTCGCGGGCAACCTGCAGCCAGTGAAACGCCGTGTCCTTATTACCCAGGTAGGTGGCGATCATCGCCAGGTGAGAAGCTCCTTCCCTGCCATGTGGGGCGCGCTCCATACTTGCCATCACTTTTCGTGCTTTGTCCCTTTGCCCATTCAGAGCATAGGTGCTGCCTAACAACCCTAGTGCCCACAAGCTGCCGGGGGCGAGTTCCATAGCCTTGCGCGCATGATCGGCCGCCTCCGCATATTTCTGTTGGTATTGATAGATGGTGACCAGGTCATAGTGAGCAAGAAGGAAATTAGGGTCCAATTTTAGTGTGGATTGCAGTTGCGCGGCGGCATCTTCGTAGCGGCGCGCCAAGCCCAGAAGCTCGCCGATATCCGCGCTGATGATTAGAGAGAGCGGGTCCAGCTCCTGCGCGTGCCGAAGCTCGGCGAGAGCCGCATCCATTCGGTCGGTCGCGGCAAGGTTGATGGCATACCATTGATGAGCAGTGGCATAGTTGGGATTCAGGTCGATGGCGCGCAGGTATTCCCGTTCGGCAGCGGCGAAGTCCCAATCATAGTGCATGAGCACGAACGCGAGAGAGGTGTGCGCTTCAGCCATCGCGGGGTCGAGTTCCAAGGCTTTGCGGGCAATCGAGCGAGCATTGTTCATGGCATCTCGCCGCGGGAGGGAAGCTCCGCCGAGAGAGCCGAGTAGCGCGTAGGTGTCCGCCAGGCCGGCATAAGGCTCCGGATATTGGGGATCGATCTGGATGGCGCGAAGAAAATGATCAATCGCATCCAAGTACCCGTTCTCCGTCCGCTTGTTCCAGAAGAAACGCCCTTTCAAGTACTCCTCGTGGGCTCTCAGATCGAGAGGACGAGCGGTCGACAAGCGCTGGCTATCCTGTGTGGTGATCTGTGCTTGCACATGCTCGGCGATGTCGCGCGCGACGTCGTTTTGGAGCGCGAGCAGGTCACGCACTTCACGCTCGTACGATTCGGCCCAGAGCTGTTCATCGTTTGCTGCCCGAGTAAGCTGCGCGGTGACGCGCACGTGGACTCCGGAACGCATCATGCCCCCTTCGACGATAGCGTCAACATGCAATTCGCGGGCAATTTCAGGAAGCGGCTTCTTGCGGCCGCTGTATTGCATGGCCGATGTCCGGGAGACTACGCGCAGAGAGTGGAACTTCGCCAGATCAGTCGTAATGGCCTCCGTAATTCCCTCGGCGAGGTAATCCTGCGAAGGATCTCCAGACAGGTTCGTCAGCGAAAGGACAGCGATCGAATGGATTTTCGTTGGAGCAAGATTTGCCGCGGCCGGGACGCTCCGCGATCTTTCCAAGTACAAAGCCGAAATAGCGAGCACAACGCCCACTGTCAACAACGCATACAAGACCGCAGGGCGGGGAAGTGGGGCGCCCGGCGGTTTTGAAGCGAGCCCTGCGAGCCAGACGGCTGGGTCAGCAAGCGGGCTGTCCGTCACCCCCGCGTCAAAGCGGTAGCCTCGTTTGGGTACGGTGCCAATGTAATCTTCTCCCGTGGCTTGTTTGCCGAGCGCTTTCCGTAACGTCAGAATGTTTTGGGCGAGCGTGGCCTCATTCACAAACGTGCTAGGCCAAACGCGGTCGAGCAACGCTTCTTTTCCCATCACGTGACCGGCATTTTCTACAAGAACGAGCAGGGTTTCGACCGCCTTCCTAGTGAGCGGAATTTCCACACCCTCTCTCTTTAGTACTAGATCTTTCACGTCCAGCCGGAACGGGCCAAAGGCGTAAGCGGTTCGCATGGATGGCTCGGATGACATGGGGTGCCAGATTAGGGAGAATCTTAGTTAGATTTGAACAGAATTTGAACCTCATTTCAAGACTACTGGGTTGCATTGCGATACTTTCCGCCCCTGTTTGAACTTCTCCGGCAACGGGCCACGCCGCTTGTGGCCCGCATCGGAAGCACAAAATACGGAGAGGAAGAGGATTCGCAATGAATCACATCGTTCGTCGGGTCGCACAGTACGGCTCTGGCTTCTGGCTCGGAACGATAATGCTGTTGGCCGCAGCCGCTTTGTTGGTCCTCGCTTCCAACGATCAAAAGACCTTTGCCCAGGCTGGCCCACAGGGGAAGCCAACTCAAGCGAGTGAAGGCCAAGAGGCCTGGCAGAAGTACGAGAAATCATTCGAGACGCGCTGGAGGGACCTCCTTCAGCACCCGCAAAAGGGAGACAAATCCAAATGGACTCTCCTGGAAAACGATCTCCGCGCAAACGGCAAGAAGTATAACCAGCGCCTCGAAGAAGAAACAAGTAAACCAATGACCGGCACAACCGCGGTTGTGAACAGCACTTTCACTGTCCCTTGCCTGTCTCAATACGACCGGCCGGGTTACAGGTGCTTCATTTTTCCAGAACGTAAGGGAGATTGCCGATACATCTGCGCGCCAATAGCCAAGTAAGGATCATGCGAATGGGAAAGGAGAATCCTGAGTTGCGGTTTCAGGAAGGAGAAACAAACATGAAACGCTCGCTAGAGATAGCTTTCGCCATCGCAGTCGCGATCACCACCCTGACCATGGGGCAGCCGTTGCACGCGCGAAAACCGCAAATGGGGCGCCTGTCCGTCCAGCCTGTCCCGTGCTGCGTGGTGACGGCTATTGATTCTCGCACCAGTATCGTCACGGCGAAGGAGAACGCCAACGGGCGCACGTTTGAGTTCCAGGTCCCGAATCCCAGGCTGATGGCCCAAATTCATCCCGGCACGCCCATCTATGTCAACTTCAGCACGAAGCAGGTTTCCCTGAACGGGGACGCCATGTGCTGCACGATGATCAGCAACAGTGCACCGCCTGCCGCGGCAGCACATGCGCCCGCTGCAAAACCCGCGACTGCGCCGCACTCTGCGCCTGCCCCCGCGAAGACACTGCCCGATGCAATCCGCACGCTGGCGGTGCGCGTCGTCACCGGAGCCGCCGGCAGTTGTGACCAGGTGTGGTTCAGCATCGGTGCTCTCGGCTGGAAATTGGAGAATCCCCACCGCAATTCCGGCGATAGCCACGCTGGTTGCGGTCAGCTCTCCATCCATTGTGCCGAAGAGGGTGCCAAACACGTACAGCATGAAACGGAACGGCAGGTCAAGGGATTATGCATGTTTGAAGCAGGGGCCGACGACACCTACGAACTCCCGATTCCAGCAGGTCTTGTTCAACCACCATATCTCACCACTGACGACATCGTTCTTCTGGGCCTGCAAAAGAAAGGCATCGGCGGCCTCTATAACGCCCCCGATTCGCCCCCGGGCGATTGGGGGCCGCACAAGGTTACCCTCCTCGTGAATGGAGTTCCCTACCCAAACGACTCCTGTTGCATTGTTGGGCAGCGGCTCCACCATGGAAACGCGACATGGGTGCAGGTCCAGAAACCTTATCCGGTGACTAACGAGGAGGTTTTTGTGCGCTCCTTGCGACTAATCCCCAACCCAGCACTGGACAAAATGAGTGAAGACTTGGCATTTCTGACGACCAAGTTCGGAAAAGACAGGGGAATCTCCGGCTGGTTAGCGCAGCCCATCGGGCCTACCTGCGCTATCGGGACAGTGATCCGGACCCCCGGCATCTCCAACGATGGCCTGGCGACGATTGATCTATCGGTAGACAAAATCGAGATCACGAAGGCTTTGCAATCCCCCTCCGCAGCCATCTCCTCTCGTAGCGCCCAGCAAGCGACGCGGGCACCGGCGGCAGCGGGCTCCACCAAAACAGAGGTCCTGGAATACCTTCTCGACAACAAACACGGAATTCCGGGCGCGCGCTATCTGCGTGTGGAATATGCATACCACAGCAACCCGGTGCCCAAAGACCAGGAGCACGTGCGCATCTGCGGCGAGGTGTACCGCGACACAGACTACGAAGGCTGGTTCGAAATTCACCCGCGCGACGCGTCCGACGTGGCGGTGCTGTCGTCCGCCTCGTCCACGTCTGCGGGCATCATCCCTGCCGTGCCACCTGCTCCAGCAGCCATTCTTGCCCAACCCTCTTCCACAGGGATCAGCGGAATTAAGACGCATAGAACCACTGGATTGAAGCCGCCGCCGATAGCTTACATCGTCGAACAAGTAGCGCACCAAAACGCGATCGCCAACCAGGTTCTTAGACTGGAGCAGCAGGTCATCGAAGCATTTGAGAAGGCCGAAGCCGCAGCCGGGCGGCCGCCACTACCCGAGACCATTCTGCGGAAATCATTGCCGACGGCGTCGGCCAAGGCATTCGACTGGACCAGTCTGGGCAAGGTCACTCCCATCCGGGACCAGGAATCTTGCGGGAGCTGTTGGGACTTTGCCACTTTGGCTGCCCTGGAAAGTAGTGTCCTAATCCGCTACAACATGGTGACACCTCGCAGTAACGCTACGACCGATCTTTCCGAACAGTACATTCTGGACAACGCAATTTTTAGTAGCTGTGGCGGCGGGTGGCAAGGGGAAGCAGCCACCGAAATGATGCTGGTGGGGACGGCCAAGGAATCCGATGTGCCCTACATCGACAAGAAACAGGGGCCCCGACTCATCACGGACAATCCCTACCGCGCCCTTATCTGGGGCTTTGTGGGAGACGGCATTTCGCCCTCCAATGCTCAGCTAAAGGAAGCCCTGCTCGTCCACGGCCCTCTTGCTGTGAGCGTGCTCGCTGACGGTCAGGCATGTAATGGCGTAAGTAACTGCCGTCAGCCGGACACTCCTGGAAGTTTCTACGACTACTTCGACAATTACCAGACGTACTTAAAGGCGCATCCGGACGGGGTCATCAGGGAGCGTGCAAAGGGCCAACCGGACCACGTAGTTCTCTTGGTCGGATGGGACGACTACAGAGGTGCTTGGCGGATCAAGAACTCTTGGGGGTCCAATGAAGGTGACAACGGTTTCGGCTGGATCGCTTATGGCTCAAACAGTATCGGCTTCGGCGCCATTTGGGTGGAGGCTTGGAACACACGCATCCCGTTGCCTCCTGAAATCCTGGAGTGGCTGAATAAGGCAAAGAAACTGGCGCAGGACGCGGAGCAAGAAGAACGGGCGTTAGCGGAACAGTCGGACCGCGCGATGGCTCAGGCTCAGGCCGCGGCCGCTCAAGCCAAGTCCGCCGCGCAGCAGGCTGCCGCAGACGCCGCAGAGAAAGCGCGCATCGCTGGCGAGCTGGCTAAGATCGCCGCGGAGAAGCAGAAGGAAATCGAGACGGCTGCGAACCAAACGGAGAAGAAGGCCAAGGAAACTGCCGCCAAGGCCGCTCAGTCCGCGGCGGACGCTGCGAATGGCGACGCCGCGAGGGCCAAGTCCGCGGCCGATCATGCCGCCGCGCAGGCACTGGACACCGCGAACTCAGCCGCCAAGGAGATCGCCGCACACTTTCCGGCTCTGCCCGATCCTCGCAAGCATCTCCCTAAGTTTCCTTGATCGTGCTCGGGGAAACATGTCATTGCGCGGCACGGGATTTTAGTGTTGGCAGCAGAACGCGACCCAGGAAAGAATCGGATTGAAGTTAAGAGGGAAAGAGAGGCCACGATGAACCGCAACATTCTAGTACTCTTCGGAGCGCTGCTTTGCTGTGGCTTGGCAGCCACGGGCGCACGGGCACAGACACAGGTCCCCTGCTGTTCGATCACGGCGATTGATCGCACGAGCTTTAGCGTAGAACATATCGTCTCCGCAAAGGTGAACGCGAGCGGGGCGGCGTTCCAGTTCACGGTCACGGATCCGAAGCTCCTGGCTGGCCTCCACGCGGGCCAGGGCGTCTACGCGAATTTCACGACCAAGAAGGTCTCGCTCGACGGCAAGACAATGTGCTGCGCGATTACCAGCCCTCCGCAGGCTACTGCTCCACTGGCTGCCCCGCCAGCGAAATCAACGCCTCCGGCGTCACGTGCGGCAGCGGGGTCGCAGGCGGCAGCTATCAAACCAATCGCCGGAACCGTCGTGCTACCCCAAATGTCCTACGGGACTCCCCAACCCTTCACATTTCAACTTCCAACGCCGGGGCCAGTTGGCGCGAGATCGCAACAGCGCAGCATCGGTGGTGCAACCGTTGCTCACGTTCGCGGGGTCGATGGCTTGGAGCAGGTCCAAGGCATTCCAGACGGGGTCAAAAACCTTCTGGGGATCCATGTCAGAGCACTGCCGGCGGGTGAGTCCGACCATTACATCATCAATGTTGCGCAAGCTCAGGAATGGATAAAGACTCATCCTATCCCGGACCATGTAAAACCGTCAGACGTCAAGACTGGAGATGGTCACAGCGGATGCAAAGCCATCTCGGTTCATTGCGCTGGAGAGTCGGTCAAACACGCGGAAGACGAAGCCTCCAGACAAACCCAGTTAATCCGCAATCAAGCCCAGGCTGACTGGAAGAAATATGGCAGCGAACTGACTCAGGCGTGGCGTGAGCTGGAGGGCTGCCTCGCGGATAATACGCTGCATCTGGATAACATCCCCGTCAAGTTCTCCAAACCGGTGCAGATGAACATCAACGCGAAGACACAGGGAAAGACAAAGGATGGCTTCGCTTCGGGAAGCATCTCGGGAACTCTGGGCCTTGGAACCCAGGTGGACAGCAACCTGCTGGCGAGCCTGGACGTTTTCTATATCCCCTGCCTGCCCTTCGTTGTCCGCCCGAAGGCCATGGGCGCCGTGGGAACTTTGGGTGTGACACCCAAGCTCACCGCATCATTGAACGCGAATGGCAAATTCGACAAGACGTTCGATATCCCCCCGACCGGCGATCCGCACATCCCTATCCAATTCATCCCCATAGTTATTGCTGGTGTTCCGGTGGCGGAGCTGGATATCAGTGTCCATTTCGAGGGGAATATTGAGGTCGGCGGTCAGGGGCAATTGACGGCCAGCTTCGAGGTGGATGACCCGCATCAATTTGCAGTTGATTTTATTTGCAGCGGGCACGGCTGTGGCAAGGGCTCGGGAAGGGAACCCACGGTTAATCAGGAACCCCCAACAACAACCGAGACCTACAAACTCGACGGAAACGCATTTGTGCAGCCGGATATTTACGTCGCCCTCGAGATGAATTTCGATTACGACGCTGCTACCGTGAGGATCGGTCCGCAACCGTATCTGCGGGCCCAGGTCTATGGCTGCGAAACCGCAACCAGGACGACTACTACTACAACGACTACGACGGAGTCACACGCTTTAGTCTCCGATTTGGATTGGGGAATGATCCTGCGCACCGAATTTTTGGTGGGCGGAAACAAGGAGGGCCAGGGGTGGAATCCTGTTCTCGTGGGACGTAGACACCTCTGGTTTAAGGACCTGTGGCCGGGCGGATCCAACGCCTTGATTCCGACTATAACTGGACCGACCCAGGCCGACGCCGGCAAGCTTGCGGTCTTCAATATAAAAATGCCCGCATGCTACCCCTTCACCGACCAGGTGAAATACTCTGTCGCCTGGACCGGCGGCGGCACAACCACAGCCGCCTCAAAGACTGCCGGCACGAGCGTAGCGATGAGCGCTGTGCCTAGATCGCTTTCCGGGAAGAGCAATGCACCGGCCGACAGCAGTGCTTCCTCAACATGTAGCTTGCCGGCTGGTTGCCAGAACGATCCTTTGAAAAACTATGCGCTGAAACTTGTCTGGCCGACGGCGGGTATGTACTCCCTGACGGTTACAGCTAGCGGAGATACGCATCTGCAATCTAGTGGGGGGACAGGCCGGCAGTTCAAGCCGCCGCCGACCACGACAGTAAACGTAACGGTCAAGTAATAATGACGGCGCAGGCTGCCGCATCATTGAAAACGAACGTTGCTCACATGGACGGAGAATAATGATCTGTCGCGAATGCCGAACTGAAAATGCCCCGTCAGTGGAACGTCGGAACGCCAAGACTGGACACAGCCAAAGGGCGCGCTCCAGAGACTCAAGAATTTAGGCCCTCTGGCCACTTAATGGGACATCTGACATGGGATCTTCTAATGCAGTAGACAATCGGAGAGATAAGCGCTGGCATGCCGGCCATGAGTGGCTGCCCCCGCTACAGTTTCTGAGTCGTGCGGCCCCTGAGCTCGCCCGACGAGGCGTATTTCACGGCGTTATTTGCCCCTGCGGTCCCAAACGGTCAGCTCGAGTTTCTGATATCTGAAAGGAGCAGTAATGAGCACAGAACCAAATCAAATACCGAATTCAGCAGCAGCATCTCCTGGGTTAACTCCCACAATCGCGCGCAAGGGCTGGTTTTCGCGCAATTGGAAATGGCTCGTGCCTGCGTTCCTCCTTGTTTTCTTTGTTTTGCCGCTCGCACTTCTCGCATCAGTCTTCGCTGCGATAAAGAATTCAGACGCGGCGAAGGAATCTGTGCTCCGAGCCCAAAAAAATGCGCTCGTCGTTCAAAAGCTTGGTACGCCGATCGCGGAAGGCTGGCTGGTTAGCGGCTCCATCAACACTTCAACTACTTCCGGTGATGCCGACCTCGCGGTACCTATTTCAGGTCCCAAAGGGCAAGCAAAAGTTTATGTCACCGCCCATAAGGCTGCCGGTGCATGGAATTACAGCGTGATGGAGGTCGCTGTCGAAGGAAGCGATCAAAGGATTAATCTGCTCTCGGATGTGACTCCCGGAGCCGAGTTCCCCCCAACGCCGCCGGTACCTCCGGTGCGGGTGACTCCTCCTGTGGAGACTCAGCCGCTCCCGACTGAGTCTCAGCCCGCGGATCCTCCTGCCCTCTCTCCAGCCGCTGGGCAGGCGGGTGTAATTCAAACGCAAGAAACCACATACTCGGGCGTCGTAGGTGAACTCACCGAATGCAGGCGGAAGGAAGGCGTGCTCAACATCAAGGTGCGTTTTCGCAATACATCCGACAAGGAACAGGCGCTGGTATCGATCTTTAAAGATGGTTACGAGAAGGTTTATGTGACTGCCAAGAATAAGAAATACTTTATTTTGAAAGACTCGGAAAACGCATATCTTACCTTGGAGGGCGCCCAGTGGGTAAAGCCTGGAGCAAGCTTTACATGGTGGGCAAAGTATCCTGCCCCTCCTGCTGACGTTAAGAAAATAACCTTGCTGACATCAATCACTACTCCATTTGACGACGTGCCGATTACCGATCAATGAGCGTGGTCAAATCTCTTCCTTGGGAGCCAAGCATGCGAAAACGACGCTTCGGGCTAGCTGCGGCACTGGCCGCATCCGCATCACTGGCGGCGCAGACGAAGTACGCCGATGCGGATTTGCCGGCGGTGCAGGCTGCGGCCCGGGCGGCGCTGCCGCACGCCAAAGTTGTGGACATCGTAGGCGTGACCCGTGAAATCCAAGGCGTGAGCAGTGGAATCGAGAGTGTGACCAGTGGAATCCAAAGTGTGCTGCAGGATCTCGGGGGGAAAGTCACCGAGCACGAAGTGAAGATCGAGCTGGACGCTGATGTCCTCTTCGACTTCGATAAATACAACTTGCGCCCCGAAGCCACTGACAGTTTGCGCAAAGTCGGTGACGTTGCCAAATCGTATGGTACGTCGCCTATGTCTATTGAAGGTCACACCGATGGCGTGGGTTCACACGCCCATAACATGAAGCTTTCGGATGACCGCGCGGCATCCGTAAAGAAATGGCTGGTACAGAATGCCGGAATCCAGGGAGGCCGCATTAGCACCCGAGGTTGGGGAGAAACGAAGCCAGTCGCGCCCAACACAAAACCGAATGGCAGCGACAACCCCGCGGGTCGTCAGAAAAACCGAAGAGTGGAGATCACAATCCGTACGGGATAGAAACGGTGTGGATAACCCTCGTCGGCTCGGCACGCGCCTACGCTCGGCCAATGCAGCGGAAGTACCGCGTTCTTGATGCCCCTGGATGTGGGTTTGTAGGGCTTGGCAATCTCGGAGACCGAAATGTCTGCTCGTCAGTCTATGCTTTCTACGGTTCGCCGAAACGCCTTCTAGGTCAGCACAACAATGCTGTTGCTGGCCGCGGCCTTCTTCTCATGGTTGCTCTTTGCGCCTGCCGCGCCGCCGGGCGCCGAATCCATCGAAAGCCCGCATGTGTTGATTCGTTTAGTTTTTTCCTATGTCGTAGGACATGGTTTTAGCCGGTTTTCGGCGGCAATTGTTCCCAAGTTTGTGGGGCGAACCCCTGAGCAAGCAGCAGAACAGAAACGGTTGGCCGCCGCGAAGCTGGAGACATTCCGCTTCAGCGGTCTAATGGAGGCTGCTAGCGAACAAGCAGTGGGCACAGTGGGTCAGCTAAACTAATGGATCGCTCCGCTAACTATTTGAAAAATTTGGTCGGGGCGCCGAGATTTGAACTCGGGACCTCCTGCGCCCAAGTCAGGCGTACTATCTCTTGGAAGTCCTTCCTTTTCAATCTCGTTTTTGAAAATAAAAGGGTTATCACAAAATTTGGTGGTGGCACCGTGTACGAGTATGTGGCTCCGCATGCATGGAGTCCCCCCAATTTCCCCCTCAGCGAAGACCAGGCGAATTGCGATATCCGCGCAAACTAGCTTTGATTTTGAGCGACACCAAGTTGTCAACTCTGCGCCGCAGAATCCAATTTTTCGCACTCGGTGCGCCGGTGGCATGCGGATTCCGGGGGATGGAGATCAAGGATTCCCGAACGATCGTGGCAAACCACTGGGGACGCCTTGGCGCGGTTCTTCCCAATAAAGCAAGGATTCCAGGCACAGTTTCTGGCATCACCGTGGCAGACCACGGACGCCGTACCATCGAGAAATTGATCGATCATGCGGTATCGCGCAACAAACTTGATTCCAGAGCCTTTTTCAAATGACATTGAACCGATTCGATTGGGGAACCGAGGTTATCACTTAGCGCGTTTCTTTGATGGGCACGGGCGTTACGCGGCTCAAAGCGGCATATTTGCTCGCCAATTCCTTGTTGCCGAGTCTGCCGTAAATTTGCTCTAGCAAGGCGTAAATCTGCAGGTCAAGAATTACGCCTCTCGTG
>JGI12635J15846_10000201_pt1 | contig 46406 bp, 40 predicted proteins | sample BlaSpr_A8_OM2_M2_FD_15846 | JGI IMG/M metagenome (IMG submission 15846)
CTAGTAATGGCGTATCAGATCGACGCCGTGAATACGTTCCCGGGCCTTGTACACACCGCCCGTCACATCACGAAAGTGAGTTGTACTAGAAGTCGCCGCGCCGACCGCAAGGAGGCAAGCGCCCAAGGTATGACTCATGATTGGGGTGAAGTCGTAACAAGGTAGCCGTAGGAGAACCTGCGGCTGGATCACCTCCTTTCTAAATAAGAGAGATCTATCCCGCTCTGGTGTGCGGGAGATGTTCTCCAGTGCGAAGCACGGCTCTCACGGGTTTGTGCGTTCGCTAGACTCAAGCTACTCATCCCTGATGGCTTCGGCTGTCGGGGCGGACAGATTCTGGCAGATCGATCTTGGTTGTCACGAGAGCATAATTAACGAACGAAGGGCCGTTTGCCACTGGCGAACGGCCCTTTTTGTTTTCCTTTTGGCTTCTCACCAGGCATGGCCGTTCCTCCGTTTTCTCGTTGTCTCTGGGCGAGTGTCCTGTAATTATCCAGTAATTACATAACCATTCTGGAACTGATTCTCGGAACGGATTCTCGGAACGGGAATTCCCGCAAGTCGCCATACCGCAAAGAAAAGGCGAACATTAACCTTCAAGAGGTGCCAAATCACAGAAGTAAAAGGAATTGACTATTCACACCTTTGAGTAAATCTTTGGACCCTCTAATGCTTGATAGTCTCACGCTCAAACTCAGAGGGGCGCTGGAAACCGGAAACTCCCCCGTATCTCGGTTTCTCGTCGAAGGAGATTTGCCATGTTGTATCTTGGGGCCTGGATTTCCAACCTATCAGTCAATCTAGTGTTTACCATAAATATGGTAGAATCAAGACATGCGCACAACAGTCGACATTCCAGACGCGCTGTATCAGGAGTTGAAGACAAAGGCAGCTCGGGAGAAGCGTTCGATCAAGGAATTGATTCTTCGAAGTGTGGAAGCCGAACTTCGCCCGCGCAAGTCGAAGAAGGGGCGGCGCATCACTCTACCTCTTGTTCGGTCAAAGTGGCCGGGAAAGCTTGAGGTGGACAATGAAAGAATCTACGACCTCATTTCTTTTCCCTGACCTGAATGTTTGGCTGGCTCTTTCCTACGAATCTCACGTTCACCATCGAGTAGCTTCTGCGTGGTTCGATTCACTTTTGGATTCCAGCAGGCTGTGCTTTTGTAGAATGACTCAGATCGGTCTCCTTAGGCTGCTGACGACCGAGCAAATCATGACCCCCCAGGAAGTCCTCACCCAGCGCCAGGCTTGGCAGGTCTACGACCAGTTGCTCGAGGATGATCGCATTGTATTCATTGACGAGCCAGCTGCCTTAGAGACAACTTTCCGATCGGCCAGCCAATTACGACGTGCAGCTCCCAAGGACTGGGCTGATTCCTATTTGATCGCTTTCGCGCAGTCGGCTGGATTTCGCCTCGTCACATTCGACAAAGGAATCGGTAGGAAGGCGAGCGACGCAATTCTCCTCACACCCGGGTAATTGCCTGAGGTCCTACCGCGAAACTCCGATGTGCTTGGTTTTTTTCAACCATTTCGACCAAAGCTCAATCATCGTATCGTGCCCCGCAACCCGCCTCTCGCTTGACCCTCTCCGTGGAAAAGGATAGCTTCGCACCTAATTCTTCCGTTCCAGTTCGCTGGAAAGAGGTTCGCCCATGCTCTTCCTCGCCGCTTTGTGGCTCCCCATTCTGCTGTCCGCCGTCATTGTGTTCATCGCCAGTTCGATCATGCACATGGTGCTTCCGTATCACAAAAGCGACTACCGGCAGCTACCCGACGAGGACAAGCTTCTTGCCTCTCTGCGTCCGGCCGGTCTGCAAAGGGGCCTTTATGTTTTTCCTTTCTGCACGCACAAGGAAATGAATTCTGCCGCAATGCAGGAAAAATACAAGCAGGGACCCGTGGGCATGCTGACTGTGTTTCCCAGCGGCCCTCCCGCGATGCCCAAGTTTCTGGCGATGTGGTTTGCCTATTGCCTGATCATCGGCATTGTTGTCGCGTATCTCACCGCGAACACTGTCGCGCCCGGCGCCCCTTATCGGCACGTCTTCCGCGTGGCGGGCACTGCCGCATTCCTGGCCTACGGCCTGGGCAACCTGAGCAATGGCATCTGGAAGGGCCAGCCTTGGGGCAATGTCATCAAAGAAGTCGTCGATGGACTCGTCTACGCCCTGCTGACCGCGGGTACCTTTGGCTGGCTCTGGCCGCGGGGGTAACTAAGACATGGAACTCTCCTTGGCCCGGAGTTCCTGCATTGCAAGGCAAGCCGTTTGGGAGTAGTCTCTCCCTCAAGCGTTGCCGGCCTCCCAACCGCGCCCGCTCCCTCGCGGCAACGGCTCCTCAAAATCCGGGACGCTCGCGTTCCTGGGGAGGAAGGCACCATGTCCGTCTCCCACGCTCACAAAGAGTTGTTCGGACGCCTTTACCATTCCATCTGGAATGAGCGGCGGATGGAGTTCATCGACCTCGTGATTGCCGATACCCACGCGCTCGGCGATCCTACTGTCGCCGGTGGAGCCGTCGGCCCCTCCGCCTACCGCCGCCAGGTGGAGCGCTTTCTCACCGGCTTGCCCGACTTGCGGTTCGACGTGCACGACACCATCAGCGAAGGCGACAAGCTCGTCGTCTACTGGACCATCAACGGTACACATGGCGGCGAATTCCTTGGCGTGCCGCCGACCAACAAGAAAGTCTCCTTCAGCGGCATCACCATCAACCAGATCCGTAACGGCAAAATCATCGAATCCACCGTCATCTGGGATGGACTCGGCCTCCTCGAACAATTTGGAATTGAGTTGCCGGTCCGCTACGAGATGCTGGCGGCTTCGGCTCGCTGATTCGTCCTCCGCCTCCCTAGTACCCGAGCCGGCTTTGAGTCTTTGGCGTCAATTCTCTCCAATTCTATTGCCTCGCCGGTCTTGAAGTTTCAGTCTATGTTGCCGGCCCATTTAGAAACGACATTCAGCCAAGCAGAATCAAAGGAACGCAATAGAATTTCATTCTGTTTCTCCCGGAGCATCGCGTATGCTGGAGACTGACCTGCCCGAGGAGTCACTCATGTTTTTTTCCCCTTCGCGGCACGGAAAATTCACCTGGGCCATTCGAATCTTGGTCTTCTTTGTTCTGACCTCAGCTTTCGGAATTGCCCTAAGCATCGCACAGCCGCAGGCCACGGAATCTCCCGTGCAATCGATTCCCATTCTCGTGACCGATTTCGAGTTATTCTCCGTGCCCGCCGCGGCCACTCCTCCCGCCACTCCGATTGCCACTCCTCCCGCCGCTCCGATTGCCCCTCCTTCCGCTACTCCCCCTGTCACTTCCCCCGCCATTCCCGCGGCCGCGCCGAGCAAGCAAAAGCCTCCATTGCCCCTCGTCAACGGAGACACCGACTTGCCTTCTATTCAAGCCCGCCGCCTGACGGATTTCTTTGCCACGACTCTGCTGCAGATCCTGCGGAATAAAGGCTACAACGCTACCCGCGCAAGCGGCCAAAATCCGTCCAATGGGGCGGTGATCCGGGGCGTGTTTGCAGAACCTGATGCAAAGAATCGCATCCGCCGCTCGTTATTTGGGGGTACTTCCGCCAACTCTCGATTTTTTCTCTACGTAGGTATTTTCAATCTGGCCCGGCCTGATCAACCGCTTTACCAACTCGCCTCGGAGCAGCCGGTGAACGCTCAATACGGGCCTGTCATCATGCTCAACAACTACATCCCCTTGGCGAAGTACGAACTCGACAAGAATCCCTCGGAAGAAGATGTACGCAAAATCTGCGCCCAGATTGCCGCCAGTTTGACGTCGCTTCTGGCCGCCAATCCCAGCGCATTTTCTCAATAATTTCCACTTAATATTCCATCCTTGCCGCCGCCAGGAGCATCTATATATCCGGGACCCCGGGTACCATTCTGTTCTTGCGCCATTCCTCTTTGTAGATAACAATTGGAAAGTAGAACTACTTGCTGATTGGCGCTACGGCTCTCTAAAAGGTGGTCTTTTGTTCATAGGCAGCACAACACGGTCGGGAGATTTCCGGCGAACTCGCCGACTTGCCACGTGCGTCGCCTTCTCCCTCGCGTTAGTTTCGCTATTCTTCCTGCTGCAGGTCGTGCCGCACTCCCACGCCGGCGGCCACGACGAACCGAACTGCCGGGTCTGCCAGGTGGCCCACCTCGGGATTGCACCGTCAATTTCTATCGCTCTCCTGAGTCTTATTCTGTTGTTCTTCGGTGAAATCGTCGCGCCCCTGTGCCTGCATTTCACCGAAACATTTTCCGCGCAGTCCCCCTCCCGCGCGCCTCCCGCGTTGATCGCTTAATTCCCAGCCCTGGTAAGTCCTCGAAGCGCGACCCTGCGGGGTCTCGCAACCGCCGTTATTCCGGCGGGCCTGCCACTACACCCACAACATCGCCCGAAGCGGCTTGGAGGAATTATGCGTTTGGTAGTCAGAAGTCTAATTATTCTTTTAACTCAAGCGGCGTTGCTGGCCTTTGTCGCCAGCGCGCAGTTGGGAAACTCCGGCTCCATCGAGGGAGTGGTAAAGGATCCTTCGGGGGCCGCGGTGGTCAACGCCACGGTCGAGATCAGCTATCCCGTAACCGGCTACAAGCGAACGACCACTACCTCCGGCGACGGATCATTTCGATTTACCAACGTACCGTTCAATCCGTATCACCTGACCGTGACGGCGGATGGTTTCGCGATGTACGCACAGGATGTAGAGGTACGTTCAACGGTGCCGGCCAGGGCGGATCTCAGCTTGAAAGTCGGAACCGCGGTGACGTCGGTGACCGTGGAAGCAAACGGCGGGGACCTTGTGGAGAAAGATCCCACTTTTCACACCGATGTGGACACCAGCCTGACCGATCGGTTGCCGCTCGAAAGCCAATCGTCTTCGGTAAGTTCCCTGGTTACGCTGGTGTCTCCGGGCGTGGTGGCGGATTCAAACGGGCTGTTCCACGGACTTGGAGATCACGCCGAGAATTCCTTCTCCGTGGACGGCCAGCCCATCACAGACCAGCAGAGCAAGGTCTTCTCCAACCAGATTCCCCTGGATTCGATTCAGTCCCTGGAAGCCGTTTCGGGCGGTCCGCCGGCGGAATATGGAGACAAGACCAGCTTGGTGATCAAGGTGACGACGCGATCCGGGCTGGGAGTCACGCCACCTACCGGGAGCTTCACGACTTCTTATGGAAGCTTTGGCTCCGTCAGCGCCGGATTCCGAGTGGCGTTCGGCGGCAAGAAATGGGGAAATTTCTTCGCTGCCAACGGTTTGAACACCAGCCGTTTCCTCGATCCGCCGGAACTTCAGGCCATCCATGACAAGGGCAACGAGGAGAATCTTTTCGATCGCGTGGATTACCAGATTAGCAGCGCGGATTCGATTCACGTAAATTTTCAGTACACGCGCTCCTGGTTCCAGACGCCCAATACGATTGACAACCTGAACCTGGGAATCAAGGACCCGGTTACCGGAGCGCCGTTGCCACCGGCGGATCAGCGCGCCCTCATCAAGACCTACAATATCGCCCCAGTGTGGACGCGCCTGATTAGCTCGACCACTCTCCTTACGGTCGGAGCCTTTGTACGGCATGACCAATTCAACTACTACCCGAGCGGAAATGTTTTTGCTGACGGCACTGGATTCATTCCTGGCGGATCGTCGGCGACGCTCAACCAGAATCGGAAACTGACCAACGCGGGTTTGCGTTCCGACGTTTCCTATGTCAAAGGCGTGCATAACATCAAGGTCGGCGCCGTGTTTCAGCACACCTTTCTGACCGAGGATTTCAACTTTGGAATCACCGATCCAAATTTCCTTCCATCACAGGTGGATGCCGCAGGCAACCCGTGCTTTGTAAGTGGCGTTGCGTTGGCCGCCCCATGCACAGACCTATTGCCCTTTGACCTGACTCGCAACGGAAAACTGTTTCCGTTTAATGGTCATACCGACGTCAAGGAACTGGCGCTCTACGCCCAGGACACCATCACCAAAGGCAATTGGGCCTTCAACCTGGGGATTCGCTTCGATCTATACCGGGGCATCGTCCACGATTGGCAGCCTGAGCCGCGGGTGGGCCTTGCTTACAACATCAAGAAGACGAACTCCGTCCTCCGGCTCTCCTATTCCCGTGTCTTGGAGACGCCTTTCAACGAGAACTTGATTTTGGCCAGCGTGGGAGCGGCGAACCCCGTCATCACCGACGTCATCGGCGGCCAGAGCCTTCAAGCGCCAATACGTTCCGGCCAACGCAACCAGTTCAACGCCGGCTTTCAGCAAGCATTCGGAAAGTATGCGGTGGTGGACGCCGACTATTTGTGGAAGTACACGCACAACGCGTATGACTTCTCCACGTTCGGCAACACGCCGATATTTTTTCCCATTGCCTGGAAGAGCTCGAAGATTGACGGGCCTTCCGTGCGCGTAAGCATGCCCAATTTTCACGGGCTCACCGCGCTGGTCGTTCTTGCCCACGTTCGCGCGCGCTACTTTCCGCCCCAGATCGGCGGATTGGGGTCCACCATCACAGGGGGAGAGGTTTTCCGGATCGATCACGACCAAGCCTTTAACCAGACTACGCACATCCAGTATCAACCCTACAAAAGCTTGCCCTGGATCGGTTTTAACTGGCGATACGACAGCGGCCTGGTGGCCAGCAACCCGAATCTTGACAATTTCGGCGACGCTTCAAGTTTCCTGGACGCCGATCAGCAAGCGGCGATCGGGCTCTTCTGCGTCGATGCGGGTGGAGTGATGCACACAGCGACGTTGTCCACTCCGCTCGCCTTGGGTGCCGGGACCATTTGCGGCGCGAATCCGCTGAGGACAGGCGCAAAGCTGATCAATATTGCCGGCCCCACGTTTAACCAGGACCGCAACCCCACGCGCGTCCAACCGCGCAACTTGTTCGATGTGAGCGTTGGTGAGGACAATGTCTTCCGAGGCGACCGGTACAAGTGGAGTTTGCGCTTCACGGTCATCAACCTGACCAACAAAACCGCGCTGTATAATTACCTGTCCACCTTCAGCGGAACGCACTTCGTTACTCCGCGAACCGAAACCGTCGAGCTCGGCTTCCACTTCTAGCAATCGAAAAGTCCGCCGTCGGCCCTGCAAGAGCCAGCGACACTCTCTTGCAGGGCTCTTCTTTTGCCCCTTCCGAATTCCACGCCGCTCTCGTTATCTGCTACTCTTTTCGCCGGAGGTCATCGCCTGATGAGCAGTGCCCCCGCGCAGGTCCGCAATATCTCCGATACGGCTTTGTGGGCCGCGCATTTCCGCGCCGAAGAATCGCGGCGTCCCGACGCGCTCTTTCGCGATCCCTACGCGGAAAAACTCGGGGCGCAGCGCGGCGGAGAAATGGCACGCACTTTGCCTCAGGGCCTAAGCCACCCTTGGGCCTGGGTGGCGCGCACCTATTTGTTTGACCAGATGCTGCAAAGAGAAATCGCGGAAGGCGCCGACCTGATCGTGAATTGCGCCGCGGGCCTCGATGCGCGGCCCTATCGAATGCAGCTTCCTCCCACGTTGCAGTGGATCGAAGCCGACTTGCCGGATATCCTTGCCTACAAAAAAGAGCTGCTCGCTGACGACAAACCCACCTGCCAACTGGAGCGAATCGCCGTCAACCTTGCCGACATCAACGAGCGGCGCCGCTTCCTCGCCGATATTGCCACTCGCGGCAAACGGGGTGTCGTGCTCACCGAAGGGCTGTTGATTTACCTGTCTGCGGAAGAAGTCGCGCAGTTTGCGGAGGATCTCTCCTGCGTTGCCTCCCTCCAACGCTGGATTCTCGATATGCACTCGCCCCGGTTGCTGGCCATGATGCAGCGCCGCACCGGCAAAGCGCTCGAAAAAGTGGGCGCTCCCTTCAAATTCGCGCCCGCCGAAGGCCCGGATTTCTTTCTCTCTCATGGTTGGACACCTACCCAGGTCGAAGGCATGCTTCACACCGCCGCGCGCTTCGGACGACCGCCTCTTCTCCTTCGCTTCTTTGCAAAATTTGCGGACGTGCGTAGTTGGAAAGCGAATCGGCCCTGGGCCGGCGTCTGCCTGCTGCAAAAAAACTCCTCGCCCACAGACGGCAAAGGTAAAACCTCATGAGCGGTGCCTCGCCCGAACTTTCAGGGGAAAAATTGCGGATCGGAGTGGATCTCGGCGGCACCAAGATCGAATTCGTCGCCCTCGAAGCCGATGGACGAGAACTGCACCGCCATCGCGTGCCAACTCCGCGGGGCGACTACGATGCCACAGTGGTGGCCGTTCGCGATGGCGTTCTGCAAATCGAACGGGAATTGCAGCACACCGCCACCGTCGGTGTCGGCATTCCCGGCAGCATCTCCGGCATTACCCACAACGTCAAAAATGCAAACTCCACCTGGATGAATGGCAGGCCGTTCGATAAGGACTTGAGCACCGCCCTCTGCCGCGAGGTGCGTTGCGCGAACGACGCCAACTGCCTGGCAGTCTCCGAAGCCACAGACGGAGCAGGCGCTGGCTATCACATCGTCTTCGCAGTGATCCTCGGCACAGGCTGCGGCGGCGGAATCGCCGTCAACGGGCGCGTTCAAAATGGACACAATGGCGTGGCTGGCGAATGGGGCCACACCACGCTGCCGTGGATGAAACCCGGCGAATACCCCGGCCCGGATTGCTATTGCGGCTACAAAGGCTGCGTTGAAATGTGGATCTCCGGCACCGGGCTCGAAGCCGATTACGAGCGCGCCACAAAAACAAAAATACTCGGGAAGGAAATTGTAGCGCGTTCCGAAGCCGGGGAAGCCGCGGCGCTCGCGTGTCTCGAACGATATGAAGATCGCCTGACGCGCAGCCTCGCGCAAATGGTCAATATTCTGGACCCCGACATCATCGTGTTGGGTGGCGGAGTTTCCCAGGTGCCGCGCCTCTATCGCAATGTCCCTTCGCGCTTAAAGGAGTATGTCTTCGGCCGCGAAGCCGATACCCCTGTCGTCGTAGCCAAGCACGGAGACGCCAGCGGTGTTCGCGGCGCGGCGTGGCTCTGGCCCCTGGAACCAGGTGTGCGGGCAAACCTGTAGCTCACCCCTTCAGGGGTGAGGGTTTCCACAGCGCTGGCAAAATCGTGCCGTGGGAAGGAAAACCCTCAGGCCCTGCCTGCCCTGCTTGCCGCAGGCAGGCGCAGGCAAGCTCGAAGGCCTGAGCTGCAGCTTGGAACCAAAAAAAGCGCCCCCGGCAATTGCCGAGGGCGTTCCGAAAAAAACTGTGAACTGTCTTACGTGGTCAACTGGCCGCGCCGCATCAACCGCACATATACGGCCAGCATCCCGCAAATGAGCAGTGCCAGCGTTCCCGGTTCCGGCGTCTGCACAAGGAATTCCTGCACCTGCCCGGTCAGCGTCAGCGGCCCACAATTCGTGATAATTTCAAAGTTGTTTAAATTGATGGTGCCGTAATTCTCGCTCGCCAGCAGCAGCCAGTTTTGCACGTCCGCGTTACCGTTCCCGCGCGCCCCGGGATTCATAATGTCCCACAACGCATATTGCAGGTTCACCAGATCGCCTGGGTTCGATGCAAACTGCATCGATAGCCACGCTGCTTCTTCATAAGCCAGCGCCGGGTTGCCCAGCGCCGCGGAACCCGTAACGCTGCCGTAGCGTGTCATTGAAAAGTCGTTGTTGTTTACTGCGGTAGCAAGATTAGTGACGTTCGCATCCCATGTCTGCCCGAAACTTACTTCGTTGATGATGTCGTCGCAGAAGAGCGTGACTGACTGGCCGTTCATCGTTCCATAATACGGGCTAACGTAATACTGGCCGTCGTTCGCGCCGTTCACATTCATGAATACCATCGACACCGAGCCATCCGCGTAAGCGAACGGCACCAGAAACATTCCAACCATCAAAAGCCCTAGCAGCCTGGCAAATTTCATCCGTCTCTCCCCTTTGTCTAAGCAAGGCTGCGGGCCCTGCGGTAACGATATCTGCAAGTCAATTGCCAGAAGAAAGCTATTGGCCCTTATTGAAAACAAAGAGATTGTTTCGCACTTGGAGAAGGATTTTCGAAGGGGGTGAAAAAAGTTGCCCTTGGAGGGATTCAAGTGGGCATCTTTGCCGCTAAGATAATCATAATAATGCGGATAGCAGTACTAGCGGCAATAGGAACGCCGTACTAAAACTCGGTCGCTTCTTCGGCCTGCCAATCTTAATATAAGGAGGCCGGAAGATTACCCCGCTCGGCCTCCCCCTCCTCAAACGACTCCGCCTATTTGCCGGCCGCTTTGCTCATTTTGGCGGTGAACGCCTCGGAGCGCTTTTTCATTTCCTCCGCCGGCACATCTTCCATATGCTGCGCCAGCCCCCAGCGATGTCCAAATGGATCGCGAACCTTCCCGTAGCGGTCTCCCCAGAACTGGTTTTCCAAGGGCATTTCGACCTTGGCGCCCGCCTTCACTGCGCGATTGAAGACGGTGTCAACGTCCTCCGTGTACAGGAACAGATTGATCGAATTCGGAGCATCCGCCGGCGGCGCGCTGGTCATCCCGGGAAACTCATCGCTCAGCATCAGGATGGAATCGCCAATCGCCAGCTCGGCGTGCATGATCAGGCCGCCGGGCCCGGCCATGCGCAACTTCTCCTTCGCGTGGAACACCTCCTTGTAATATTCGATCGCCCGGGCCGCACCCTTGCAAACGATTGCGGGAGTAATGGAATGAAATCCTTCAGGAATTGCTTTAACTGCGCACATGGTTCCTCCTTTAGATTTTTGGGGTTGGGCGCGCAGGGAGGTTGAAGCAACGGGAGGGAACTTCACAGTCACTCTGCGCGTAGACTTCCTGAATACTCCCTGGTTACGGCCAAGTCAAGAAGGAAATCCCTGGTCAAGGATGGAGTAAGATTCCGGTCTGTTCGGGGTCCCAAAGCATCCAATCGACCGCTGCTCTGCAGGAGGTGCATCGTGCGATATGGCTTTTTACTGGAAACCTACGCCACAGAACGCATCAAGGTTCTCAGTGTCTGGAGTGAATTCCGCGACACGGATCTGGAGTTTCGCCCGAATCCCAACGATCCCCGCGGCCGCAGCGTCCACGAGCAGATGGTTCATCAGTGTGTTAGTGAAGATTTCTGGCTTCGCACCATGCTCGCCGTCGACGTTTCCGCGCCGCCACTGCCCGCGGAAGAATCTCGCGTCGAATTCATCCGCAGGTACGCGGAAGACAGCGCGAAACGCCTCACCGTCATGCAATCGCGAGACGAATCCTGGTGGGAAAGCGACACCTCTTTTTTTGGCGTGAAACGTTCTGTCGCATGGGTGATGACCCGCCGCATCGCGCACACCGCGCACCACCGCGGCCAACAGATGGCCATGCTCCGCATGCTGGCTCGCGATCTGCACAGCAATTACGGTCCAACCGCGGACACCGGCGGCCTGATGCAGCAGCACGCGCCAACGATCTACGCCTACCCGGGGCTCGACGAATTGCTTCGCGATTTGCCCACAAGCACACACAAGACTGCGCTGCCAGGCGCGCAGGGCAAAGCAGTCACCGAACGCCCCAAACTGTAGCTCAGGCTTTCCAGCTTGCCTGCGCCTGCCTGCGGCAAGCAGGGCAGGCAGGGCCTGAGGGTTTTCATAGCCACGATTTTGCCGGCGCGGGGAAAACCCTCACCCCTAATGGGGTGAGCTACAAGATTAATATTCGCGGTAAAGTTCGGGGTATTGCTTCTTCAGGTTTTGAATTTTTGGCAGGTCGTTGATCACGATGTATGGATTGTCGGTGTGGTGCTTCAAATAGTCCTGGTGATATCCCTCCGCGGGATAAAAGCCGTTCAGCGGCACCACCTGCGTCATGATCTTGCTGGAATAAAACTTCGCTGTATTCAGTTGAGTGATATACGCCTCGGCGATTTTCTTCTGCTCCGGGCTTCCATAAAATACCGACGATCGGTATTGTGTTCCCCAATCCGGCCCCTGCTTATTCAACTCCGTGGGATTGTGCGCCACCGAAAAGAAAACCATCAGAATCTGGCCGTAAGTAATCTCCGAAGGGTCAAACACCACTTTCACGCTTTCCGCGTGACCCGTCTTGCCGCTGCTCACGGTCTCGTATTGGGCCGTATCCGGCGTTCCGCCCGCGTATCCAGAGGTCGCGGAAATTACGCCCTTGGTGTGCTCATAGACCGCCTGAATGCCCCAGAAGCAGCCTCCGGAAATCACGGCCACTTCCTTGCCTTTCGTCGCCGCCATCGGTTGATCCACGGCCGGCTTCGGAAAAGTAGAGTTCGCGCGGGGCGCCTTGGCTCGCGAGTTGAACGCCGCAAACATCACTAGTGTGGCTGCAATGCTTCCGAAAGATAAAATCCGAATCCAGCTTTGCATCATCCTGCTCCCGGCCGGCTCTATCGGTTCACCCGATACGCCGATTCCACAGCAATATCCCTTGTTGGATGCCGCCCAAAAGATTTAGGCTTCTCGGCAATCCTGTAATTCGGCTAAGGGGCCGCGTTCTTGGCATCCACCCCGTTAGAGTGGGACGCCCCAGGGGAAGTTACACTGCATCTTATACTCTAAATTCCTGTAGGAATCAGCGATTTCATGCCCATGGCCAACCACAAAACTCCCGTGAAGATGCCAGTCCTGTTCGTGGGCCACGGCTCGCCCATGAATGCGATTGAGTCCAACGCGTTCACCCGCGCTCTCGAAAAACTCGGGCGGGACTTGCCCCGCCCCCAGGCCATCTGTGTCGTTTCGGCGCATTGGGTCACTCGGGGCAGTCAGGTCCTCGCCGCCGAATGGCCGCGCACGATTCACGACTTCTACGGCTTTCCCAAGCCCCTTTACGAAGTCCAGTATCCCGCTCCCGGCGCCCCTGAAGAAGCCAAGCGCCTCGCCTTCGATCACCATCTTTCGCCCGATCAGAAGTGGGGACTCGATCACGGCGCATGGAGCGTTTTGCGCCACATGTATCCTCAGGCGGATGTTCCGGTGTTTCAGGTGAGTCTCGACCAGACTCGCACCTTCGCCGAGCATCTCGCGCTAGGGCGCGAACTCCAGAAAATGCGCGAGCGCGGCATCTTGATCCTCGGCAGCGGCAACCTGGTTCATAACCTACACAAAATGAATTGGGAACTCCCCAACGAGGCGTATCCCTGGGCCACCGAATTCGATCAAAACGTCAAGCGTGCCATCGAAGAGCGGGATACGGATAAACTTGCCGCACCCGACCAGTGGGGACCAAACCTTTTGGCCGAAGCGCACCCCACTCTTGAGCACTACGCTCCGATTCTTTACTGCATTTCCGCCACGGATGCGCAGGACCAAGTCTTGTATCCATACGAAGGCATCGAGTTCGGCAGCGTCTCCATGCGCACTGTCCTGTTTCAGCCGGTTGCTTCCGCTCATTCCTAGTTTTCCTCGCCCGGTGTACGCTGTCGTCTGGGCTCGACTCGAGCCGGAGGTTCATTTCCCTCGGCCACACCTGACTCGAAGAGCTCGCAAAATCAGTCTTGGAGAGTTCGCATGCCACTCCGCACCGCTTCTTTATTCGCTCTTAGTAGCGCCTTCATTTTCCTCCTGCCCGCTTCGGCACAAGTCACCTACGGAAAGAAGCCCCAACTACCCGCTCCCTTCGCCACCAAGTCCGCATTCAAAAGCCCGCTGTGGGTCAGGCCGCCAAAGGGCTTCCTTCCCACGGTGCCGGCCGGTTTCCACGTGAATGTTTTTGCGAAAGAGTTCGAGCGTGTTCGTTTTCTGATCACCGCGCCGAATGGCGACCTCTTCGTTGCCGACACCGGCGCTGGCAAAGTGCTCGTCCTCCGCGATCCCCAGCACACCGGCGGCGCTTCGCAGCGCGAAGTCTTCGCCGGCGATCTCAATCTACCCTTCGGCATCGCTTTTCTCGATGACTTCGTCTATGTCGGTAATACCGGCGAAGTGGTCCGCTTCCGCTATGACAAGATAACCTCCAAGCGCCTGGGGGAGGCCGAGCACATCCTGGATCTTCCCTCGGGTGGCGGCCATTTCACGCGCACCCTGGCATTCAGCAAGGATGGCCAGCATCTCTACGTCAGCGTCGGGTCTTCGGGCAATTTGGATATTGAGAAAGACCAGCGCCGCGCCGCCATTCTCGTCTGCGATCCGGACGGCAAGAATGCCCGTATTTTTGCTTCCGGCTTGCGCAACAGCGTTGGTCTCGCCATCGAGCCCGTCACCGGCGCGGTCTGGGCCGCGGTCAACGAGCGCGATGCACTCGGAGACAATCTTCCTCCCGACTATCTCACCTCCGTCAAAGACGGCGGCTTTTACGGCTGGCCCTACAGCTACATTGGCGACAACGTCGATCCCCGCGTCCAGCCGCAAAAACCCGAACTCGTCGCCAAGGCCATCATCCCCGATGTTCTTCTAGGGGCTCATGTCGCACCACTTCAGTTCGCGTTCTACACCGGCAAGCAATTCCCGGAATCCTATCGCGGCGGCGCTTTCGTCGCTGAACACGGTTCTTGGAATCGCGCTTCGCGGGCTGGCTATCAGGTCGTCTTCGTTGGATTCAAGGATGGAAAAGCCGCCGTCGATCCCGTCCCGTTCCTTACGGGTTTCGTGCCCAATCCCGGCGGTTTCAGGGTGAACGGTCGCCCCGTCGGGGTCGCCGTCGCCCCCGATGGCGCGTTGCTCATCAGCGACGACGGCGCCAACGTGATCTACCGCATCAGCTATGGCAAGTGATTGCCCGGCGGTTGAAAGTTTGCGGCCTACGTCACAACCAGGGTTAGTGAAATCGGCGAAATCGGGAAGCTCTTCGTCGAGCCCGCGGGCGTCGCGGACGGCGTAACCGTCAACGTGTACGTCCCAGCGGGTGTTATCAGTGGAGGAGGCGGCGGTGGTTGCTGTACCGAAGTCCCGCTGCCGCCGCCGCAGCCACTCACCACCAACGCAAGGCATGCAAGCGCAACGAATTTCCTCCAATCGATCGCGCCGGCGGAAACTTCTCGCCACTTGAGCTTTCGCGAGTAAAGCCAGAACGCCAACAAAATCAGCAGCAACACTGCCGAGGCCGTATTGTCAGACGGCCTTGAACGAATTGTCCGGCGAGCCGTTGGCACAAGCCCGGCGCTACCGCTGGTCGTCACCGTCACCGTGAAATTCACGGCCGCTCCGTTCGCCACCGTCACGCTCGATGCGTTGCAATTCGCCCCCATCGGTGCTCCCGAACACGCAAACGTCAGCGTTCCGCTGAATCCCGCTCCCGCCGTGGCTTGCAGGTTGTATTGCGCCGTCTGCCCCGCGCTCACCGAAGCGCTCAAAGTAGCGCCGGTGGACGCAACGATCGTAACCGCGGGCACCGCCGTCCCGTTGATCGTCACCATCTGCGGCGAGTTCGCCGTATCGTCCGTAATGCTCATCGTCGTCGTGCGAATCCCCGATGCCAGCGGCGCAAACGTCACCGGTATGCTGCAACTCGCGCCCGCCGCCACTGCTGTCCCCAGGCAGTTCGATCCCGACACGGAAAAATCGCCTGCGTTCAACCCGCTCACCGCAATCGCGGTCACGTGCAGCGGCCCCGTTCCGGTGTTCGAAACCGTCAGATTTTGCGCTGTGGCTGTCGTGCCTTGCGTTGTCGTACCCGCTAGATTGAATGTGCCGGCGGGATTCAGTGAAACCACCGGCGTTAGTGGCGGCGGTGCACCCCCCGTCCCGCTTAGCCCGTATTGCTGCGGGTTACCCAGTGCGCTGTCCATCACATTCAGCGTTGCCACGCTCGGACCCACACTCGTCGGCGCATAAATTACAAAAATAGAGCACGAGTGTTTCGGCTGCAGCACAACCGTGGAAACGCAGTTGTCGCTCTCCTCGAAATCTCCCGCGTTCGCTCCGGTGACCGAGATGGATTGAAAACTTACCGCCTGATCCCCGCTGCTGGTCAGCGTAATCGATTGCGAAGTGCTTTTCTGTCCGGTGACCGTGTCCGGAAAGGCCAGGCTCAAGGTGCTTGGGGACAATACTGGTCCCACCGCTCCTTGCGCGCCCGAGGGGCCACGCGATGCCACCACCGGCAAGATCTGCGTGGACTGTTGAAAGAACGGCTGGCTGATCGCACTCGGTTGGCTGGGCAGCCCGGTTCCCGGATCAACTTCATACACGTTGATCCCAAAAACACCGTTGGCCGAACTTGCGCCATACGTAAAGGGAGCTTGCGGATTCTGCAGTCCGGAGAGAAAGCTTGCGCTTGCGACAGGCAATGGGGACGACGGCAGCACCAGAAATGTAGGCGTGTCTAACAATTCGAAGCACTCGGTGCAGTTCGACGCGCCCGCCACCGGAACCTGCGCATACGTCACCTGGCCTGTGGGATCGAAAAAGATCGAGGTCGGAAACATCTGATCGATTCCATTCGAAGTCAGTTCATTCCCCAGGTCCTCTGTGCCCAGGGACGTCAACGCAAAATTAGCAGGATTGATCTGGTAAATGGAAAGCGACGCGCGGCTCGAACCGTACCCAAGCGCCAGGTAATTTCCTCGCGCGCTGATCCGTATCCCCAGCCCGCGGCTCCCGATTACCGTTCCGCCGCCGGCGTCCAGCGTAGCCACGCCACTCGTCGGGTCAAACGTGGTGATATAAAGCAGCGCATTTGGAAACTGCGTCTGCGCGGTAGGGAACTGGTTGATAAAAATCGCGATGCCATGTCCGTTGGGATCTCCCACCGCGCCGCCGTCCACCCAAGCTCCCTCCACCGGCAATGTCTGGCTGCTCACCGGCACCAATGCCGGCGCGCTCGCGTCCACATGAAATGTGTCCAGCGTCAGCTTGCTTGTGCTCGGCGCAGCCAGCAGGTCAGACTTCACCAGGTACACGAACTGGCCCGAACTCTCCGCAATCACCAGCACTCCAAACTGTCCTGTGGAAGCCTGATAGGGCGACGTCGCCACTTCGCTGACCGCGCCCGTGATTGCATCCAAGGTGTACATCGAAAGCCCGTCGGCACAGTAGCCGTAGAGAAAACGCCCCTTCGGATCGATCGCGGAGGGTCCGCACGGATTCGTAAACGTTGTCTGCGAGTTCGCCAGCAGCGTCAAAGAGCCGTTCGAATCGTCACGCAAAAATGTCACCGCGCCGGTGGTTTTTCCGTTCGCGATGGTATCCACGAACAGCCACGGTTGCGGCGTCTGTGCGGAGGCGCGGAAAGTTCCCGCGAGGCAAGCGAGCAGGGCAAAAAAGCAAAACGCAATAACACGACGGCGGCGTCTACCGCTGGAAGGGCGTCGCAACATTCCAAACATCCTTGCGCTGAACACGGGTTTCAGCTTGTTTACGAGATAAGAGGGAAACCTGCAGGGAGACTAGCTTGGTGCGATTCGAGCGTCAACCAAAAGTGTATAAAAAAGATAGTAAATAGTATTGCGGGTATGTTCCAGAATGGAACAGCCTCGTTTGCGCGCTCTGCGCCAACTGTTCCAAAATGGAACTGCCCCGCCTGCGTCCCCACCCAGCCAACCGCAAGGAAGCCCTTTTCAAATGAAAACTCTCGGGTTAATGTCTGTGAATGGATGTTAATGCGGACCTTACAGGCTTTCGGATAGATTCAAACGCTTATGCCGCCATTTAGACTCGACGTCGAAAAGCTTCCCAGCAGCACGGAAGCGCTCACGATTTACACGGCCAGCGGAAAACTGAGCATTGAGACCGTGAACGAATTCCTACCCCGGCTTCGCGCGGAATCCGCTCAGCGCGTCATCCTTGATCTCAACGGGGTGAGCTTTCTGGACTCCGCCGGCGTGGGCGCCCTGGTCTCCCTCTTCGTCAGCCGCCGCAATCAAGGCAAGGAATTCGGCCTGGCCGCATTGGCCCCGCAAGCCATTGCCGTCGTAACCGTAGCGGGCCTGCAAAACCTCCTGCCCATCTACAAAACCGTCGAAGACGCCAGCGCCAAGAAAGCCTGACGCACCAAACCATCAAATCAAATTTATCGTGGCGTCCAATTCGGATGGCTCGTGAACAGCCCATCCACGAACCCAATCTGGTAGGAAACAAACAATCCAAAGCACAGGCTCAGCAATCCTGACGCCGTGACCAGTCCGCGATTCACCCACGCAAAACGCGTCCCGGCGTAAGAAAACGGCAGCGCCAGCGCCACCGTAATCAGCATCATCCCGGCAATCGTCCCCACTCCAAAAATCAGCAAGTAGAAGACGCCCCAGCGCGGATCATGAATCGTCGTCAGCACCAGCAGCGCCACCGCCGCGGAACCCGCCAGCCCATGCACAATGCCGATAAACAGCGGCCGCAGCGAATGGAAAACTCCCAGCTTTGCAAACGGGCCTCTCAGCCATCCGGGCGCCGCCAGCGCTTCGCCATGATGCTCCGCCGCCGGTTGGTGCGAATGCCAGTGATAGTGCAGCCGCGTCCCATGTTCGTGAATGTGCACGTGCTCGCCGGTCACCTGCGGGTGGGCGGGAGAGAATTTTTCGCTCAACCACCGCGTAACTCCGGTTAGATTCAAAATCCCCAGCAGGATCAGCATCAGCCCCACGGCGAATTCCATCGTCAGCCCGACGCGCGTCGGAATCGCCACGTTGAAAAGAATAATCGCCGCGCCGACCAGCAGAATCGTCAGCGTATGTCCCAGCCCCCACAGCGCCCCGATCCATCCCGCTTTGCCGAGCGAAGGCTCCCGGCTGATGATCGTCGAAACCGCGATCACGTGATCCGGGTCCGTGGCATGCCGCATCCCCAGAAAGAATCCAATCGCCAGTATGGTCAGACCGCTGATCATGAATTAAGTCCGGCTCCGCGCCGGCCGTCAAACCACTAGCATAATCGACGACGTTCCGCCGCGCGAGTGATTCGTATCACACCGCAGCATCCAATCAAGCTTTCTTAAGCACCCGCATGAACTCCGCCGCGGTGTGCGGCAGCCGCGCCCCGCGCCGCGTAATGATGTACAGATGCCGCGGGATGCTCAACTGCTTGATGTGCACTTCCTTCAGCCAGCCGTGCTCCACTTCCCAAGTCACGCACATCCGCGGCACAATCGCCACGCCCATTCCCATCTGCACGAATCGCTTGATGCTTTCAATCGTCGGCATTTCCATGGGCATGTCCAGCGCTGTGCGGTGCCGCGCAAACAGCTCAATCACCTTCCGTCGGAAAGGAGACTCCACAATGTGCGCGATGAATGCTTCCTTCCCCAGCTCCTCTATGTCCACTTCCTTGCGCTTCGCCAGCGGATGCTTTGGCGGGACCACCAGTGTCAGCTCGTCTTTCAGGATTTCCGTGGCTTGCAGTTGTGCGTCGCGCGGTATAAAGGAAACAGCGCCGAGGTCCAGCCGGTAATTCACCACCTCGTGCGGAATGTCTCTGGAAAACATGCGGTGCACGCGAACCTGCACGCCCGGATGCGCCTCGCGAAAACTTGCCAGCGCCGGCAGCAGGGCGTGAATCGAGCTCTCATTCACTCCCAGCGAAAGCTCGCCGCGCTTCAGCCCTTCCAGCTCCAGCAGCCCTTTTTTCACCTCGTCTCGCAGATTCAGCAGCCGCTCGGCGTACTCCTGCAGCAACGTCCCCGCATCCGTCAGGCGTACCGGTCGCGCCCCGCGGACAAACAGTGGCTGTTCGAGCGAATCTTCAAGCTTCCGGATGGTCAGGCTGACCGCCGGCTGCGTCCGGTAGAGGCGTTCCGCTGCCCGGGAGAAGCTGCCTTCCTTCGCAACCATCAAAAAGACCTGTAATTCGCCAAGATCCATGCGTAAACCTCTTATCGGAGGGCAGACCAGTCAAACCCTCAGTAGGGGTGGATTTCAGGGTGTCGGCTTGCCTGGCGGAGGATGCAGGCAGCGGCTACCCTAAATCCTAGTATAAGATAGATTTATCAATTACAGAATGAAGATAAATTGGACTAGAACCCCACGCCGTGCGTTACTTGTAGTTCAGGTCTGGGAGTAGCTATGAGCCACGTACGAATCTTTGATACTACCCTCCGGGACGGTGAGCAATCGCCGGGCTTTTCCATGAACACGGAGGAAAAGATCCGCATGGCCCGCCAGCTCGCGGCCCTGGGCGTGGACATCATCGAAGCTGGCTTTCCGATTGCCTCCCGCGGCGACCTCGAAGCTGTGCAGGCCGTTGCGAAAGAAGTCCGGGATGTTCCCATCGCCGCGCTCGCCCGCGCGCGCAAAGACGACATTCTCGCCGCCGTTGAAGCATTGAAACCCGCGAAATCCCCGCGCATGCACGTGTTTCTCGCCACGTCTGACCTGCACCTGCAGGCCAAGCTGCACCTCACCCGCGAGCAGGCTCTCGAAGCCATCGGCTCCATGATCAAGCTGGCGCGCAATTACGTCGAAGAAGTCGAATTTTCCGCCGAAGATGCCGGCCGCACGGAAATTGAATTTCTCTGCAAGGCTTGCCAGATAGCCGTCGACAATGGAGCCACCGTCCTCAATTTGCCCGACACCGTCGGTTACGCCGTGCCCGAAGAATACGGCGCCATGTTCCTGAAAGTTCGCGAGCACCTCGGCGATCCCGAGCGCATCACCCTGAGCGCCCACTGCCACGATGACCTCGGCCTCGCCGTCGCCAACTCCCTGGCCGCGGTTCGCGCCGGTGTCCGCCAGATTGAGTGCACCGTAAACGGCATCGGCGAACGCGCGGGAAATGCCGCGCTCGAAGAAATCGCCGTCGCTCTGGCCGTGCGCAAGGACAGCTTCGGCGTCGCTACCAAGCTCAATTTGAAGGAACTCTATAAATCCAGCCGCCTGCTCAGCGAAATCACCGGCGCGGTGATCGCACCCAACAAAGCCGTCGTCGGCGCCAACGCCTTTGCCCACGAAGCTGGCATTCACCAGGACGGCATCATCAAGAATCCGCTCACCTACGAAATTATTTCTCCGGAAGCCGTCGGCGTGCCGTCGCGCTCGCTCGTCCTCGGAAAACACTCGGGTCGCAACGCTCTGCGCCAGTCGCTCAGGGAACTTGGCTACGAGGCCTCCGACGCCGAACTAGCAGAATGCTACCGCCGCGTCACCTCGCTTGCCGACGAGTCCAAGCATGTCCGCGCTCGCGACCTGATGGCCATCGCCCACGAGGTGATTCGCCGCAAAGCCATTGCCGTTGCGAACGAAACTTCTTCGGCCGCCTGATTTCTGTAGCTCACCCCTTTAGGGGTGAGGGTTTCCACAGCGCAGGCAAGATCGCGGCGCGACAATGAAACCCCTCAGGCCTCGAAGGCCTGAGCTACAATTCGAAGAACCAGGATCGGGGTACCCAGGCCATGAAGTTGAAAAAGACGATTGTCCTTCTTCCCGGTGACGGCATCGGTCCCGAAGTCACGCGTTCCGCCGCCAACGTCCTCCAGGAATGCGCGCGCGAATTTCAGCACCAGTTCACTTTTATTGAGATGTCCGTCGGCGGCGCCGCCATCGACAAGACCGGCACTCCGCTCCCCAACGAAACCCTGGAGGCCTGCCGTAAAGCCGACGCCGTCTTTCTAGGCGCGGTCGGCGGCCCGAAGTGGGATTCGCTTCCCGTCGGCAAGCGCCCCGAAAACGGCTTGCTCGACCTGCGCAAAGGACTCGGCCTCTACGTCAACCTGCGGCCCGTGAAGCTGCTCGAACCTCTTCGCGGGATTTCTCCGCTCAAGGCCGACCGCCTGGGCGACCTCGATCTCGAAATCGTCCGCGAACTTGCCGGTGGCATGTATTTCGGCGAACGCGGCACTGTCAAGGAAAATGGCGTTGAGCGCGCCTTCGACACCGAATCCTATTCCACGCCGGAAATCGAACGCATCGCCGCCTTCGCGTTCACGCGCGCCGAAGCCCGTTCGCGCCGCCTCTGCTCCGTGGACAAGGCCAACGTCCTCAGCAGCTCGCAACTCTGGCGCCGCACCGTTACCGCGATGGGCACCGTCTATCCCAACGTGAAGCTCGAGCACATGTACGTGGACAACGCCGCCATGCAGCTCACCCTGAAGCCCACGCAATTCGACGTCATGCTCAGCACCAACATGTTCGGCGATATCTTGAGCGATGCCGCTGCCGCGCTCGTCGGCTCCATCGGCTTGATTCCCTCCGCCAGCTTCGGCACCAGCGCGCCGATGTTTGAGCCTATCCACGGCTCCGCGCCCGCGCTCGCCGGAAAAGACATGGCCAATCCCATCGGCGCCATCCTGAGCGCCACGATGATGCTGCGCGACACCTTTGGCCTCAGCCTCGAAGCTGATTGGGCCGAACAGTCCCTCGTCCGTGTCCTCAACACCGGCGTGCGCACCGCCGACATCGCCGAATCCGGCAAAAAAACCGTTGCATGCTCCGTCTTCAACGACATGCTCCACGACGAAATGCAACGCACCTTCGAGCACGCCGAAAAATACGGCTGGGGCGTCTAGTCCACTGTTTTCAACTTTGGGTAAGGTTTATCGGGCCAACGTGGCGCTCGTAGACTCGGGACCTGCGCCATGTTGCGTCGCGGAAGACAAGCTGCGGCTCGGCCACACAATTTCCAAGGCAATTTGATGTTTCACCAGCATTCGGGAACGCCGATTGATACGTACTTCTATCGTGTTGCTGCCGTCAGCGTACAGTTCGGAATTGTTCTCTTTCTGGGCGACGATTTCCCTGGCGCCGCGGAAAACGGTTACACGGAGAACATGGCCTCCCGCATCAATGGGACAGCTGAAACGCAAAGTATCCCCGCGATGAGCAGACTCCAGCGGAGTGGTCAGAAGAAGGTTGTCATCGGAGTAGATCGCGAGAGTCTCTTCCCCCACATCCGAGACGACCGCAATGTTCAGAGAAGTTTGTCGCGTGGCTGAAGGGGTCGCATCTGTCAGGGACCTTCCGGCCGTGGCGGCCGTTTCCGTGCTTTTCGGTCCGGCGCCGCCCGCAACCGATGGTTTATGAACCACTGCGGGCGGCCCTGCCGCCTTCTGCGCACCTTTTTTTCGCGGAACGTCCACCTCTGAGGGCTGCCGGCCCAGAGGTGTGTTCGTGCTTGGCCTCGCGCCGCCACTTGCGGGAATAAATTGGGTATCGGAACTCAAAGCACCGGAGATGTTTTGTCCCGGCGAGATGCGTGAAAGCGCAGGTTGGGACGAAAGGGAAGGAAACACGGAAGGCGGAGTGGCCGGAGAAGTCATGGCGCTCAGCCTGGTCGCTGCAGGTGGCGCGGAGTACAAGGTTGAGCGGTGAAAACGCAACTGGGCGAGGAGAACCACTGCGAGAACCAGGATTCCCGCGCTAGCGCTGGTAAGCCAAACTTCGCTGCCTCGTAGCGGACGTCTCCACCAGGAAGTGATGCTGCCCCAAGCGGTTCTTTGGGATAACGGATGGAGGGGCCTGTGGAGTGCGGCGGTTGGAGCAGCATTCTTCTGGAATGATGTCCCAGAGGAGTTCACTGCCACGGTTCCTGGCCCGGCTACCGCCTGCGCCTTCTTGGTACGCGCCAGTGGGTATAGCGCAGCCGCCAGATCCTGGGCCGTTGAAAAGCGCGCGTCAGGGTTCTTGGCCAGGCAACACATCACAATTCGATCGAATTCCGGTGGCAGCGCAGGATTCAGATGCGAGGGCGGCAAGGGCGTCGAAGAAATTATCTGTCCGCAAACCGCGGCAACCGAGCTGCCGTCGAACGGATGGACACCCGTAGTCATTTGATAGAGGACAATTCCCAGGGAAAAAAGGTCCGAGCGCGCGTCCTGGGCCTGGTCCAAAATCTGTTCGGGCGAAAGAAAAGCAGGGGTGCCCTTCAGCATGCCGGAAGCAGACGCCTGTGTCGCGTAACGCGCGATACCAAAGTCGCCCAGCTTTGGGCGGCCCTCTCTCGTTATCAAGATGTTCGCGGGTTTCACGTCGCCATGAATGATTTTGGCCTGATGTGCCTGGGCCAGCGCGGTCGCCAGGTCGCCTCCCCACGCCGCCGCCTTTTCCAGGGGGAGAGGCGCTGTCTCCAGGGCCTTCTCCAGGGTTTCCCCTTCCACATATTCCATTACGAAATAGGGAAAACCGTTCTGGTCCGTGCCAACGTCGTAGAGGCTGACGATCGAGGAATGCGCAAGTTGACCGACGATTTGTGCTTCGCGGAGGAACTGCTCCTGCAGTAGACGTGAGCCGAAGCCGCTCTGAAAGGTCTTCAAGGCCACGGTGCGGCCGATCAGCGTATCCAGCGCCTTATCGACACGGCTGGTCGCACCGGTTCCCAGGGTTTCGATCACTTCGTAGCGACTGGTTAAAGTTGGCATGGGCAGGGCCAAAGCGAGCGAATCGAGAAATATTAGTGTCCCACCGCGGCTGTCCGCAGAAAATGGCCCGGAGGTACTAGCGGCAAGAACTTCCGTACCGCTTCCTCTTGCCAGTCCTTTCGAGACACTTCACAATTCCCCCGTACCCATGCGCTGGCTCCGGCTGCTTGCCATACTTTTTGCCCTGACGCTTCTGTTTCTCCTCGGCGCGTTCTATAGTTATCGCGCCGTGGCTCGCAAACAGGCCCGCGTCCTGGACGTGCAACTCGCCACGCTTCCCGATCCCGCCGCCAACACGCCTTACCCGAAATTCTTTTTCCAGCGCGGCGTCAATTTCACCGCCGAATTTCCCGCCTTCTACGGCAACGATGCCGCCGTCGAAATGCTCAAGAAGCTTCCTGCCCACGGCATCAACTCCATTGCGCTCGTGCCCTACGGCTTCGCTTCCACCAAAGAACCCAAAGTGCGCGGCTGGAACACCCGGTGGGAAGGCGACGCCGGCATCACCCAACTCGCCCGCGTCGCGCATTCTCTCGGCATGAAGGTGCTCCTCAAGCCGCAACTCTGGATGCACGGCGGCAATCCCGCCAACATCGATTTCCCCGGCGCCGCCGAAAACTCCGAGTGGTTCGCGCAATACCAGCCCTTCCTCGAGCACTACGCGCAGCTCGCTTCCGCGATCCATGCCGACGTCTTCTGCATCGGTGTCGAACTTGAAAAAATGTCTTCCAACGAACCCGCCTGGCGAAAACTCATCGCCCGCGCCCGCGAAATCTATCCCGGGCCGCTCACCTACGCCGCCAACTTCGGCCCCGAATTCGAATCCATAAAATTCTGGGACGCGCTCGACTACATCGGCATCGACGAATACTACCCACTCCCCGACGACCTCTCCACCGCCGGCGTCCTCGAAAAAATCTCCGCTGTGCAGTCGCGTTTTCAAAAGCCCATACTCTTCACCGAAGCCGGCTTCCCCAGCGTCACCGAGGCAAACCGCGCTCCCTGGGACGATCCCTCCCGCCCCGTCGATCTCGAAATCCAGGCCAAAAGCTACGACGCGCTCCTCTCCACCTTCTACGAAAAGCCCTGGTTCGCCGGCGTCTACTGGTGGAAAGTCGGCACCAACGGCTACGGCGGTGCCACCGACGCCTCGCACACTCCCTGGAACAAACCCGCGATGCAATCCATCGAACACTGGTACCAAAGCGGCAAGCGTTGAAAGTCTCCCTCCGTTGGTTGCGGGAACCGTGAGGGGATGATAATTTTAATGATTCGCAGTTTCCCGGGCAAAGGGTTGGGGGCCTGAAACCGTGAGGTCAGCCGGGGTAACCAAGTTTTTATAACAGCTTCTCCCGAGGGGAACCTTATCGCCATTCATAAGGGCTGCCCTTCCCCCAGTTTGGCCGGAACTCATTGTTCATCCGAAAAATGCCAGCACCATCTTCCAATCAGAGTCGCGGTGAATCCGGGCGTGTGCCCGGGGTAATTTATTGGCGTGTCGAAGGTTCGCTGCTCGAAATCAGCGCGCTGCGCAGCGTCGGCTTCTTCAATTGGAACAGCCAGAGTTTTCTCGAACGCTGGGTTCGCCGCGCAGGAATGCTCGCGATGGGCTTGCTCCGCCCGCCCGCATATCTTGCCAGCCGTACCTTTGCCACTCGACTCCTCCACGGCGTCCTCAGCGGCATCACTCGCGACCGCCTCGATCTTCTCGGCGAAGAGTATTTCCAGTACGAGCTCAAACCCAAAATGCGCCGCGAAGCCGTGGACAAGCTCATCGAAGCGGTCCGCAGCGGCGACCGCGTCATCCTCGTCAGCCAGCTTCTCGAACACATCCTCCGCCCGATGACCGAATATTTCGGCGCCGAAGGTTTCATCTCCAATCGCCTCGAGTATCGCAATGGCGAAGCCACCGGACGCCTCCGCGAACCGGTGATCCGCCCGCGCGGCCCGTTTGCCTGGCTGGCCAGCGGCTCAGCCAACGGCCGCATTGCCCGGGAAAATCTTCTCTCGCAACTCGGATGGAAAGGGAACTCGCAGTTCTTGGATAGGGCAGTACAACCCGCGGTTCGCTCACAGCTCTCCGCGCGAACCTCCGTCGACCGCCTCAGCAGCACGCCGCAAGTCCCTCACTTGTCCGCTCGCGAATCCCTCGCCGGCAAGCACCTCCTGCTCATCGGCGTCACCGGCTTCATCGGCAAGGTCTGGCTCGTGGACCTGCTCGAAAAAATTCCCAACCTCGCCAAAATCACGCTGCTGATCCGCCGCAATCGCACTACCTCCGCGCAGCGCCGCTTCGAAAAAATTGTCGAGGAATCCCCGACCCTCGACCGCTTGCAGGAAATTCACGGCGCAAATCTCGCCGCCTTTCTCCGCGATAAAGTGGAAGTCGTCGAAGGCGACGTCAGCCAGCCCGGCTTGGGCCTCGACTCCGCAACGCAATCGCGCCTCCAGCGCTCTCTCGACGTGATCGCCAACAGCGCCGGCCTCACCGATTTCAATCCCGACCTTCGCGATGCGCTCGCCTCCAACGTTGACTCCACCCACTATCTCCTCGATTTCCTGCGCAAGTGCGACCACGCCGGCCTGATGCATCTTTCCACCTGCTACGTCGTCGGCATGCGCGACGGCCGCGTCAACGAAGAACTCCGCGCCAACTACAATCCCGGTGGCCACCCCGATTTCGACGCCGAAAAAGAAATCGCCTCGCTCCGCGAAATGGTGCAGCGCATCGAAGAGCGCGCCGAAAGCCCGGAACTCGCGAAGGCCCTCCGACGCCAGGCTCTCGGGCGCGCCGGCGACCCTTCCAAAGTCGCTCCCGACGAGCTCGACGCCGTCACAAAGCGCAACCGCGCGCGCTGGGTGCGCAACCGCCTTGTCCGCGCCGGCATGAAGCGCGCCCAGCATCTCGGCTGGCCCAACACCTATACGTTCACGAAAAGTCTCGGCGAATCCATCCTCGCGCAGCAGGGACGCGATCTCTCCATCGCCATCGTTCGCCCCTCCATCGTCGAAAGTTCCGAGCGCACTCCCTTCACCGGATGGAACGAAGGCATCAACACCTCCGGCCCGCTTTCCTATCTCCTCGGCACCAATTTCCGCCAGCTTCCTTCAAACGAACGCAAGTGCCTCGACGTCATTCCCGTGGACATGGTCACGCGCGGCATGACATTGATCGCCGCCGCCCTCGTGCAGCGCAAGCACGCGCGCCTCTATCAGCTCGCCACCTCCGCCATCAATCCCGTGAACATGGCGCGCTCCATCGAGCTCACCGGCCTCGCCCACCGCAAGCATTACAAAACACAGCAGGGCATCGAGCACTGGCTCAAGGTAAAGTTTGAAACCATTCCCGTTTCCAAGCAGCGCTACGAGCGCCTTTCCATCCCCATGCAGAAAGCCGTCGTCTCGCGTATCAACAAGGTCGCCGCATCCCTCAACATCAGCAAGCCGCCGCTCGCCAAAACCGAACGCGACCTCGTCCGCGCCGAAAAGCTCATCGAACTCTACGAACCCTTCATCCTCCACAACGAACATGTCTTCGAATGCGAAAACGCGCGCCTCCTCTCCGCCGCGCTTTCGCCGGAAGAAAAAAAGATGTTCGACTTTTCGCCGGAAACCATTGACTGGTGGGACTACTGGATTAACATCCACATACCGGCTCTCCGCCGCTGGTGCTACCCCTTGATGGAAGGGAAGCCGCTCGAGGCTCGCGAGCCGCGCGCGCTCAACTGGTCGGCGCCACCGGAGGAAGCTGCTTCGGCGGCAATCCGCTGAAGCGCCGTCATCCGTCTATGGCTATTTTCCTGACAGGTTCCACCGGATATCTCGGCAGCTACCTCGTGGCGGGTTTGTTCACCGGCCATGCTGACCGCCTGAATCTCCTCGTCCGCGCGAAAACCGAACAGGAAGCCCGCGAACGCCTCTGGCAATCGCTGCAACTCCATTTCACGTTTCCGGAATTTCTGGAACACCTGAACTCCCGTGTGCGCATCTTCCGCGGCGATCTCACCAGCGAGCGCTTCGGCCTCAACGATGACGATTATCATTCGCTGGTGGATTCCACCGACTCCATCCTCCATTGCGCCGCCTCCCTCAACCGCAAATCCGAGAAGCAGTGTCTCAACGTCAATCTTCGCGGCTCGCTCGAAGTCATCCAACTCGCCCGCCGCGCCCAGAATCGTCACGGCCTGCGCCGCTATTCCCACGTTTCCACCGTCGCCGTCGCCGGCAAACGCCAGAACGAAGTCGTCACCGAAGACGCCTCCATCGACTGGAACCGCTCTGACTACGATCCTTACGCCCGCACCAAAAAATTCTCTGAGCATATGGTCCACCAGCTACTCCCCGATGTGACCCGCACGATTTTCCGCCCAGCCATCGTCCTCGGCGACTCCCGCCGCGCGGAAACCAGCCAATTCGACATGGTCCAGGCCTTCGATACCCTCGCGCGCTTTCCCGTTCTCCCCCTGCGGCCCAACGATAAAATTGACATCGTACCCGCGAACTACGTTGGCGCGGCCATCGTTAGAATTCATCAAATGGAAAAACCGAATTACGCCATTTATCATCTATCTTCTGGTGGCGGCGCGCAGACCTACAAAGAACTGACGGATGCGCTGGCCGAAATTGGCGGGTGGTCCAGGCCCAGCTACCAGCCGTGGCTCGGCGGGCCGTTCTCCAAAACTGTGAACTGGCTGGCCTTCAAGGGCGGCCCGGTTGGCTATGGAGCTTCCTTGCTGAAAGTTTTCTGGCCGTATCTCGATTGGAACACCGTGTTCGATAATTCTCGCGTCGTGCAGGAAATGGGCGAAACGCCTGCAAAGTTTTCTTCGTATGCTTATCCGCTCTTGCAATTCTGCCGCGCCAACAAATTCAAATATCCCGCGAAACCCTGGCCCCCGGATGCAGCCAAGAGCGTTGTTGTAAGCGCTAGCGGAGCCGGCGCATGACCGATTTCCTCCTCGTCGCCTGGGTCAGCGCCATGATCGAGTTCCGGCGCTTCTCTTGGATGTTCGGCATCGGCAAGCGTTGGACGCCCGGCGAAAAGCTCAAGCTCCTCTTCGCCGGCTACAACGGCACGCGCAACACCGGCAGCGACGTCCGCGTCCAGGAAACCCTGCGACAGATCCGCCACGTCCTCGGCGCGCATAACGTCGACTTCAGCGTGATGACGCAGAATTTCGACCGCACCCAGGGTTATTTCGAAGGCTCGCGCCAGGTGCATCTCCCCGATGTCTTTCCCCCGTTCCTCTTCCGCGAAGTCCACGCCAATCACGGTGTCGTCACGTGCGAAGGCTCGATGTTCAAAAGCAAATTCGCCAACGCGCTGACCACGATGATGATCGGCTCGCTCGGCTTGGCCTCCGCGGAAAACAAGCTCTCCGTCGCCTACGCCGGCGATGCCGGCCACATGGACGATTTAATCGAACGCATGTGCGCGCGCTACACCCGCGAATCACTGGTCATCACACGCAGCCTCGAATCGCAGCAGCTCCTTTCCGGCCTCGGCGTCCCCAACGAACTGGGCGCCGACACCGCCTGGACCTTTGAGCCTCGTCCGCCCGAATTCGCGCGCAACACGTTGCGCAAAGCCGGCTGGGATGAAAAAACTCCCATCCTCGTTCTTTGCCCGATTCATCCCTTCGTCTGGCCCGTGCGCGCTTCCATCGCCAAATACCTCGCCCGCGCCACCACCGGCGCCTACAAAGACAGCCAGTACCGCACCGTCTATTTCTTCGAATCTGGCGCCGAAGTCGATCGCAAGTTCGACCACTACGTCGACGGATACGCGCAAGCAGCCAAAGCCTTTCTGCAACGCCACAAAGTTTTCCCGATCCTCGTGGCCATGGAACGCCTCGACGCCGTCGCCTGCCACGCCATCGAAAAAGAAATTCCCGGCGCGCCGATTTTCACCTCCGACGATTACGATATGTTCGAACTCGTCTCCATCCTTCGCGCGTGCACCTACATGGTCTCTTCGCGCTATCACGGCATCGTCACCTGCATGCCCGCGGGCGTCGTCTCCGCCGGCGTCACCATGGACGAGCGCATCCGGAATCTCATGCGCGAGCGTGGCCACCAGCATCTCTTGCTCAACGTCGACGACCCCGATCTCGGCCCCAAGCTCCTCGACGTCATGGAAAAACTCGTCGTCGAAGCCGATTCCATCCGCGACTCCATCGGCCGCACCGTTGTCTCCAACCTCAAAGCCATGTCCCGCATGGCCATCTTTTTCGAAGACGAAATCCGCAAAACCTATCCCGAATTTCCCCTGCGCAAGGGCGTGCTGAGCTGGGAAGACAATTTGCCTCCGTTCAGCGACAATCTGCGCAAGCTCGTGGAGCAATACGATTCCTCGCCAGCCGTTCTGGCCGCGGGACGCTGAATCTCATGCCAAATTTTCTCGAAAACACATTCGCGCAATTGCAACAGGCCTCCGGCCGCGTTGTCTTGCGTGAAATCCGTGGCACAGAATTCGTGAGCGTATCCGGCGCGGAACTTCTCGATCAGATCGCGCGCGCCCGCGCCTATCTGCGCGCCGCCGGCGTGCAGTCCGGCGATCGCTGCGCTTTGCTCGGCCCCAACTCCATTCGCTGGGCCGCGATTGATCTCGCTCTGATGGCCGAGGGCGTCGTTGTCGTCCCACTCTATTCCCGCCAGGCACCCGGCGAACTCGCCGCCATGATGAAAGACTCCACGCCGCGCCTGCTGATCGCGAGCGATGCCGCCATCGGCGAAAGCGTCGCCCAAGTCTGGCCCGAAGCCCCGCCCCGCGCCACATTCGACGAAATCCTCCAGTCCGCTCCGCTGCAAAAGGGAATTGTCGGCCCGCCCAATCCCCGCCAGAGTGAAGACATCGTCACCATCATTTATACTTCCGGAACTTCCGGCGAACCCAAGGGCGTCTGCCTCAATACGAAAAATCTCGACCACATGCTTTCCTGCACCACCGGTTGGATCGATCACCTAGATAAAAGCAGCCGCGAGCCCCTTCGCGTGTTCCAGTACCTGCCCTTCAATTTCGCCGCTTCCTGGATCGTCATGATGTCCTGCCTCACCCGCGAAACCGTCCTCACGCTCTCCAGCGACCTCAACAAGCTCGCCGACGAAATCCGCCTCTCCGCTCCCAACTATTTTTTCAACGTTCCCACGCTCCTCGAGCGCGTGAAGCGCGGCGTGGAAGAAGCGCTCGCCAAGCGCGGTTCGCTCATCCAGACCATTTTCAAAAAAGGCCGTGCCGGCTGGCAAAAGCAAAACGATGGCGAATCCGCCGGCGGCCTTTGGCTCTTCGCCGCGCAAAAGCTCATCTTCGGCAAAATCCGCGAGCGCTTCGGCCCCAATCTGCGCGGCCTGGTCTGCGGCTCCGCGCCGCTCGCTCCCGAAACCCAGGAATTCTTCGCCATGCTCGGCATTCCCATCTGGCAGGTCTACGGCCTCACGGAAACCTGCGGCATCTGCACCATGGACGACCCGCGCCTTATTTCCGAACCCGGTCGCGTTGGCCAGTCCGTTCCCGGCATCGAAATGAAAACCGGCGAGAATGAAGAGATCCTCGTCGCTGGCCCGAATATTTTCCCCGGCTATTGGAATCGCCCCGAAGAAACCTCTCGCGTCCTCGAAGGCGGCTGGTTCCACACCGGCGATCAGGGCGAGGTGAACTCGCGCGGCAACTGGCGCATCAGCGGCCGCATCAGGAACCTCATCATCCTCAATTCCGGCCACAACATCGCCCCCGAACCCATCGAAGAAAAAATCGCCCAGCATCTTCCCGGCGCCCAACAGGTAGTCATCGTCGGCAACGCCCGCGGCTATCTCTGCGCCCTCGTCACTGGCGCCGTTGAGTCGCACTCCGTTCAATCCGCGCTGCACGTGGTCAACTCCGAATTGCCGCACTACCGCCAGGTCCGCAATTTTGCCGTTCTCCGGGAAGTGTTCACTCCCGAAAACGTCCTGCTTACGGCCAACGGCAAATTGAAGCGTGACGCGATCAACCAGCGGTTCCAGAAAGAAATCGAACAGATGTATCGCAAACATACCGTCGCCGCGGGAAGCAACGCATGACGAAAAAACGCCGCAATCTTCTCCCCGTGAAAGAGTTCCGCGGCAAAGGCCTCCGCTGGGAGTGGCGCGAAGGCGTTGTCGAACTTACTCTCGACCACGAACCCCTCAACGAAATCGGCACTCTCCTCCTCGGCGAACTAGAACAATTCGCCGCCGCTATCGAAACCCTGGCTCCGATCACCAGCGCCTGCATCATCACGAGCGCCCGCCCCGGCGGTTTCAGCGTCGGCGGCGATCTCAAAGAGTTGTACAACAACGCCTTAAAACTTCCGCCCAAGAAACGTGTCGCCGGCCTGCGAACCTTTATCCAGCGCATCCACCGCGTCGCCAACGCCATCGACGCCGCACCCTTCATCACTCTCGCCGCCGTTCACGGCCTCTGCATGGGCGGCGGCCTCGAACTCGCTCTCCTCTGCGATCTCATCGTCGCCGACAAAATGGCCCGCTTCGGTTTTCCCGAACTGCGCCTCGGCTTCGTCCCTGGCTTCGGCGGAATTCCCCGCCTCCGCCGCGATGTCGGCAACAGCTTCATCCGCGACCTGCTCTTCACCGGCCGCACAGTAAAAGCCGAAGCCGCTCATCAGGCCGGCCTCATCTCGCATCTCGCCGGTGAAGGCTATGCGCTCGAAGTCGCCCGCTCCATGGCTCAGCAAATCACCAAGTTCGACGCCGAAGCCCGCGTCGCCGCCAAAAAATTCATCAAGCCCATCCCCCACCAGGAACTCCGCGATGAAGTCGAACTCTTCTGCAAACTCTTCAACCGCCCCGCGGTCATGGAAAGCCTCCGCCGCTTCGTCGAATCCGACGACCCCATGAAGCACCTCCCCGTCTCCCCCAAATCCGAAAATTCTAATTAACGACCGCCTAAACTCTTCCTTTGGAGTGCGGTGGCTTTGCCACCGCTTCTACGGAATCAACCCAACCACCCAACTCCAATTTCTCCACCCGCCACCACAACCTCCACCGATTCTCCGTGTCCTCTGTGGCCCCTCTGCGATCTCTGCGTTGAAATCCTCTCCTCTCTTCTCCCTCCGTTTTCCTTCCCGCCCCAGGAATGTTAAATTGAATGTGCATGCGCACCATCGAACAGACCACGCAGGAAATCCTCGATCTCGCCACCATGCAATTCAAGGTCCCCGCGGGCTCCCTCGCGGCCGACGACGATTTCTACAAAAAACTCGGCATCGACAGCTTGCAGGCTCTCGAAATGCTCTCCCGCCTCGAAAATCATTTCCGCATCGAACTACCGGACTACGAAGTTCAGGGCGTCAGCGACTTCAAAACCCTCGCCCAACGCATCCAAGCCCGCCTCTGATGCTCGATTTACAAAAATACAATTCTGTCGGTGAAGCGCTCCGCGACGCATTGGAGACCTGGCCCACCGAAGTCTGCCTGATCGAATCCGACCGCGGCGAAGAAAAGCAGCGCCTCACCTATCGCAACTTCAAGGACAAAGCTCTTCCACTCGCTAAATCGCTGCAGGATCTGGGCATCGCCCCCGGGGACCGCGTCGCTATCATCATGACCAATCAGTCCAAGTGGCTCATCTCCGCCTACGCGATTTTCTTCTGTGGCGCCACCCTCGTGCCTCTTGACTTCAAGCTCAAGCCCGAAGAGCAGTGGCAGCTTCTGAAACACTCCGGCGCCAAAATTCTCATCACCGAATACGGAATCTGGCGTCAGCTCACTGTCTCTCCAGGGTGCTCCGCCGCCCCATGTTTAAAAACCGTTCTTGCCACCGGAGCCCCCGAGAACGCCGAAATGGCCGGCGCGGAGCGCTGGGAAGAGATCAAAGGCGTAAACGCACCCGCCTTCGTCCCGCAAAAAAGGCACGACATCGCCTGCATCGTCTATTCTTCCGGCACTGGCGGCACTCCCAAGGGCTGCATGATGACGCATGAAAATTATCTCGAGCAGTGCGTGGCCCTCACCTCGCTCTATCCCTTCTGGCCCGGTGTGCGCTACCTCAGCATTCTTCCCACCAATCACGCCATCGATTTCATGGTCGGCTTTTTTGGACCCTTCACCTGCGGCGCCGCTGTCGTCCATCTCCGCACCCTGCGTCCTGAATATGTCCGCGAAGCCTTCCTCAAATACGAAATCACTTACGTCAGCCTCGTTCCGCTGGTCCTGAAAAACCTGCAAAAAGGCCTGCAGGCGCGTTTCGATGAGCTGCCCGACTCCAAACGCAAAGCCCTGGACGCTTTACGAAACATTAATCGCGCTCTCACGAAAGATCGCCCGCGCCTCTGGCTCAGCCGCAAACTCCTCGGCGAAGTCCACGCCGCCTTCGGCGGCGAGCTCGAAGCCATCATCGTCGGCGGGGCCTTCACTGAGCCGCAGACGCTGCAATTTTTTTACGATTTGGGAATCCCCGTCGCCAACGGCTACGGCCTCACCGAAGCTGGCACCGCGGTCACCGTGAACGATTTAAAACCCTTTCGCGCCGACACCGTCGGCAAGCCGCTCCCCGGCATGGAAGTCCAAATCCGGGATGCCGATAGCGATGGCATCGGCGAAGTCACGGTCCGCAGCAAAACAGTGATGGCCGGCTATCTCAACGAACCGGAGCTCACCGCCGAAACCATCGTGGACGGCTGGCTGCGTACCGGCGACATGGGCCGCTTAGACTCCACCGGCCACCTGCAACTCTTCGGCCGCAAGAAAAACATGATCGTCACCGAAGAGGGAAAAAACGTCTACGCCGAAGACGTCGAGCAAGCTTTCGAAGGCCTGCGCGTGAAAGAATTCTGTGTCTTCGCCGCCAACTTCATCTGGCCGCAGCGCTCCATGGTCAACGAAAAACTTCTCCTCGTGATCCATCTCGAGCACGGCCAAGCCTTCACGCCCGAACTCAAGTCCGAAATCTCCACGCGCAACTCCCGCCTCACGAATTACAAGCGCGTCCACGGCCTGGTCATTTATCGGGAAGATTTTCACCTGACCGCCTCCCTGAAAATCAAGCGCAGCGAACTAGCCAAGCGCCTTTCCGCGCTCGACCGGGAGCAATCCATCCTGCCGATTTAAGCGCGAAACATGTAGAATGCCCAATCCGGCATAACCGTGACCGATAAATTTCTAGCCATCGTAAATCCGGCGGCAGGCGGAGGGCGCTCCGCAAAGCTCGCGGGAGCGCAACTCGCCCGCCTCAAGGCGAAGGGCCTGCGCGTGGATGCAATTGCCTCCATGGCCCCGGGCCACGCTGTGCAACTCGCGCGCGAAGCGTACGACCAGGGCTATCGCCGCTTCCTCGCCGTCGGCGGCGACGGCACGGCGCATGAAATCATCAACGGCATTTTCTCGCGTGAAGGGCCAACCCATCGCGTCGAACTCGGCTTTCTCCCCATGGGCACCGGCAATTCTTTCCTGCGCGACTTCACTGACAAAGGCGCTGAATCTTCCGTCGAAGCGCTCTTCGCCGGCCGCAAGCGCCGGGTGGACGTCCTCAGCCTTTGCCACTCCACCGGCACCATCTATTCCCTCAATCTCCTCAGCGTTGGCTTCACTGCCGACGTCGGCGCCCTCGCCAACCGCCGCTTCAAATTCCTTGGCCATTTCGGATATCTTCTCGGCGTCTTCGTGCGCGTCCTGCAACTCAGGCGCCGCGCCTTCAAACTTCGCTGCGACGCCGAAACCTCCTGGGACGAGCGCCGCTGCCTCTTCCTCACCTTCAACAACAGCAAATACACCGGCGGCACCATGATGATCGCACCCACCGCCGATCCCACCGACGGCTTCATCGAATTCGTCCGCTGGGGTCCCATCGGGCGTCTCGGCCTGCTGAAAATGCTGCCGCGCCTCTACGACGGCACGCACACGAAGCACCCGCTCTCCGAAACCCGCCGCGTCAAGCAAGTCGAATTTGCTCTCGACGCTCCCGTGGATGTAATGATTGACGGCGAAATCGTCACCGTGAATGTCAAAACGCTCGACATCCTTCCCGGCGCGATGGATGTCTACGTATGAAGCGCTTCGGGGAATTCCTGCGCAGCGCGTTTCTCTGGGGCATGAGCTGGCTGCATTTCCTGATCGTTGTTCCCGTCCTCATCGGCCTCGCCGTCATTCTCGATCCGCGCGAGCACGACTATCTTCAGCGCGGCCTCTGCCGACGCATCGCTTTTTTCTCCGGCGCCAAAGTTGTCGTCAAGGAATCTCCCGGCTTCGACCGCACGTGCACATCGTTCTTCATGGTGAATCACGTCAACCTGTTCGATCCCTTCATCCTCTATTGCGCGATTCCGCAGCTCGTCCGCGGATGGGAACTCGAATCCCATTTCCGCATCCCGATCTACGGCTGGCTGATGAAGCGTTTCGGTAACGTGCCTGTGCCCAGCGTTCGCAGTCCCAGGGATCTGAAACGTCTCTGGCGGCTCACCCAGGAAGCCATCAACAGCGGCGTCAGCCTCATCGTCTTCCCGGAAGCCAAGCGCACCCGCGACGGCCACGTCAACGACTTCGAAGAGGGCGGCTTCCGCCTAGCGCAACAACTCGGCGTCCCCATCGTACCCGTCAGCCTGGTCGGCTCCTTCCGCCATCTCCGCACCGGCCACTGGCTCCTCCGCCCCGCCACCATCACCGTCTATCTCCACGACACCATAGACACCGCCGGACTAACCAAACAAGACATCCCCGCCCTGAAAGCACGCGTCCGCAACGCCATCGCTCCCCCAGTCGAGGAATCCCTTCTCCAAAAGGACTAGCGGCGGTCCTCGATGATCATCTGGGAGGCGGATTTCCCTTTGCTTTTTATCGCCTGAAATTTTCTGAGAAGTTTTGTGGCGAGATGAATCAGCCACTGCGCTTCTGATTCTTTCAGTCTCTGGTCAAAGCGCTCGGAGTTCGCTTGGTATCCTCTAGGGGTGATATGCGCGCAACCACTTTTCCGCGAATGGTGATTAGCAGGGTTTCGCCGTTGCGCACAGCTCGCATGTAACTCCCCATTCCGTTCTTGAATTTACGGCTGCCGACTTTGCGCATGAATCTGCCTCAAAGGTATTGTAGCCGCCGCGCGCACGCCCTAACAGAATGATTTGGTGGTTGGTGCATTGGGTGCTGGCGCAGCGCTTTTCCTCTTCTCTTCACCGGACACTGGTCGCTGGCCAGCGCTCACGAGCTCTTAAAACCCGGCAACACCCTTCCCGCCCGCGTCTCCTGCCACGTATAAAAAATCCGGTGAATCACCGTGATCGTCGAAATCACCGCAATTACCCACAGCACCTGCGCCATGCGATTAAATAGCCCACCGATAATCAGCAGCACCAGCCGCTCCGGCCGCTCCATGAATCCCACCTTGCACAGCGGTATCAGCGATTCCGCTCGCGCCCGCGCGTAGCTCACCATCACCGACCCCGCCGTCGCCACCGCCGCCAGCACCACATACGGCGTCCGCCCGCTCACCGAGTAGTACACCAGCAGCCCCATGTACAGCGCCATGTCCGCATAGCGGTCCAGCGTCGAATCGTAAAACGCGCCGAACGCGGTCACGCGGTTCTGCCGCCGCGCCACCTGCCCGTCCAGCATGTCCAGGAATCCCGCGATAAAAATAATGATCGCGCCGGTGCGGAAATTTCCCACCGCGAAACTCGCGGCCGCCCCGAAATTCACCACCAGCCCCAGAAACGTCAGCAGGTTGGGATTGATTCCCGTCGCCGCGATCGCGCCCACAATGCGGTCCAGCAGCCACTTCGAGCCGGTTCCAATTGCGCCTGTAAATGTCGCCATGTTTTAAGCCAAACGAGATGATACTTCAGCCCGCCCCCGTCTCCAAATTCGGCAGGTTCCTGGAACGTGCCCTAGTTCCGAATGTCCAACGAACTGAGAGTTACTCCTGAGACGCGCAAACGAAGCAGTGGCACCCCGGAGAAAATTGCAGCCCAATCTGATCGTGATAATCTTTTAGGTAAGTGAGATGGGGTAAGATCGATCCATATGATGAGTCAACTCCTGTTCTTCTTGCGTAGAGTGAGCCTTATCTTTGTGCTGGCTCCCTGCATCGCTGCCTCCCGCGCGAATGCACAACAGCTTGAGCAAACATTTTCACATCCCCCGACATCCTTTAGCGCGGAAGATGATAAGTTTCCGCATGCTGTCCCCTTACCAAGTTGTGTTCACCGCTTGCTGGCAATCGACACTGACGTGGTCCATGCTCTTGAATATGAACGCCTATCATCTGAACAGCTCCCAGAGGATTGGTTTACTGCCTCTGAGCGAGACCTCGGCCAAAGCGGGGGCACCTACGTAGTTGTAATGGCTGCAGGCATGATGAGGGGCGCAAATATAAATCCTTTCTGGATTTTTCGGCGCACTGCAAACTCCTGCAATTTGCTGCTGTCTGTCGGAGCCCACGACCTCGTGGTTCTCAATTCAAGGACTAACGGTCTACCGGATCTCAAGATAGCCTCCGCAACTGCCGTTGATTATTTCGAAAGTAAATACAAATTCGATGGTAAGAACTATCAGATTGTAAAGCGCTTGACCCAACCCATTGGCGAAGAGCTTCCCCATAATCCCTCTGATTTCGCGACAAGGAAGCTATTTGTTCAAGGAGTTAGATAGACGCCTGACTCCATCCTCTGTGAAGCTCGTGCCTGGTTGTGGCGGCAATGGTGGCTTGAGAAACCGTCCTATTTGAAGGTTTCCCTGCATTCCAAAGAAGGAGACCAGACAACCACGACCTACTTCGTCAGAAGGTTAGGTCGCGATTTGCAAATACTAATTCACACTCATCAAATCGTTGTCGACCGTTCTCCACATTCGGGTGTTCGCTATCCTATGGTTGAAGACCAAATCGTTGTCGCCACCGATGTGGAGCGACGAATTGCTTTGAAGGATAATCCAGATCGAAAGGCAAGCATCCCAGAAAGCCAAGAAGCCCCTCCCGACACCTATGAGTTATATTTTAGCGACGAATCAGGGAACAACTTGGCGATTTTATGAAGGTGAGAAGTCGATCCAGACAAATATGGAATGGCACCGACCGCTCGGCTGCGCGCTACTCGGAAACTAACCCATAACCCGATTCTTTTCGGGCATGTTTGTCCAGCGCTTCCACCGTTTTGGCGATGCCCTCTTCCGTCGTGCGCGGATTGATCGTGCAGCATCCGCTCCAGCACCGCCAGCGGATCGCTTCCTCGCGTCGGCAATTCCTCCCAAATCGCGCCACGCAACGCCGCCGTGCTCTCCACCTTCACCACCGGCAACGCCGCCAGCCGCGCCTGATACTCCAGCAGATGCTCCACCAGCGCGTGTCCCAATTCCCGCGCCTTTTCTGGGGAAAGCTCCAGAAAATAATCAAATTTTTTCATACAGGCCATATTAGCAGTAGAGCCCCCGGTTTTCGTGTTGACGCCGTCGCGCGCAATTCGTAGATTGATTGAATCACTGGGGGACCATGAATTCTTTCTATCCGGCACGCCGCGATTTTCTTCAACTCCTCGGAGGCACCGCAGGCGCAGCCTGGCTCACTGCGCAATGGCCCGCCGTCGTTTCCGCCGCGCAGCACGCCCACGACGCTGCCCAGGCCAAGCAACCAACGAGTTTCGAAGTCCTCACTCCCGATCAAGCCCGCGAGCTTGACGCCATCACCGCCTGCATCATCCCCACCAACGAAACTCCCGGCGCTCGCGAAGCCGGCGTCGTCTTCTTCATCGACCGCGCATTGAAAACTTTTGCCAGTGAAGATCTGCCTCGCTACCGCGCGGGTCTCGATGCCATCCAGAAATTCACGGCAGACTCTTTTCCGGGTGTTCCCAGCTTTTCCGCTGCCAGCGCAGAGCAGCAGCAAAAAATCCTCACCGAGCTCTACGCGGAGCTAGACCTGCATAAAGGTGTCCCTCGCCGTGGAATCCCCTCTGGCACTGCGGATTTTCTCCAGACTCTGCACTTCCACACCGTCTTCGGATTTCTCGTCGACCCCGAAGGTGGCGGCAACCGCGATTTTGTTGGCTGGAAATTGATCGGCCGCGAATCCGCCCACAGTTTTTCCCCGCCCTTTGGCTTCTACGACAAGGATTACCCCGGCTGGCAGCCCGTGCCCGGCGAAACGGAGAAGAAATGAGCCAGGCCACGGTCACGTACAAGCCTTCGGACGAAGTGGATTTCGTCATCATCGGTTCAGGCGCTGCGGGCGGCGTCCTCGCGAAAGAACTCTCCACCAACGGTTTCCGTGTCGTCGTTCTCGAGCAGGGCGCTTATCTCATGGAAAAAGATTTCACCCACGACGAAACCAAAGTCTTCGCGCAAAGCCTGCTTACCAACAAGATCAAGCTGCACCCCACCACATTTCGCAAAACGCCCCAGGACACTGCCAAGAAACAGCAATGCGTCCTCTACGGCAGTTGCGTCGGCGGCAGCAGCGTCCACTTCACCGCCAATTTCTGGCGTCTTCACGAAATCGATTTTAAAGAACACAGCAAAGTCGGCGACATTCCCGGTGCCAACTTCGCCGATTGGCCCATCACCTATTCCGACCTCGAGCCCTATTACACCAAGGTCGAATGGGAAATCGGCGTCTCCGGCCTCGCCGGCGCCAGCCCTTTCGATCCGCCGCGCTCGAAACCTTATCCCATGCCGCCGCTCCCGGTGAAGGGAAGCGGCGTCCTCTTCGAACGCGCCACGCGCAAGCTCGGCTACCATCCTTTTCCCGCGCCGATGGCGATTCTCTCGCAACCACGCCCGGGCCGCAGCGCTTGCACCAACTGCGGTTTTTGCCTCGGCTTCGGCTGCGAAGTGGGTGCAAAATCCACCGCGCTTTCGACGGTAATCCGCATGGCGGAAAAAACTGGCCGCTGCGAAATTCGCCCGAACTGCTACGTCCATCGCATAGAGACCGACAAAAACGGCCGCGCCATCGGCGCTGTCTATTTCGACGCCCAGCGCAACACCCACCTGCAAAAAGCCAAAGCCGTAATTCTCTCCGCCAACGGCGCCGAAACTCCGCGCCTTCTTCTGCTTTCCGCGTCCAACCAGTTTCCCGCCGGCCTCGCGAATTCCAGCGGCTACGTTGGCAAGAATCTCATGCCCAACAGCAACGCCCTCGCTTTCGGCGTTTTCGATGAGCCGATCAACGACTACAAGGGATTTGCCGTCAGCCGCATCATGCACGATTTCTACGAACTCGATCCGAAGCTAGGCTTGTATGGCGGCGGCGGCCTGGACGCGCGTTTCGATTTCACGCCCGTCACCCTCGCGCTAAACGGCCTTCCTCCCGGCACGCCGAAATGGGGCGCGGGCTTCAAGCAAACCCTCGCGCACGATTTCACACGCACGCTGGAAATTTTCTGCCACGGCACTTCGCTTCCCGTCGAATCCAACAGCTTTTCCCTGGATCCCGACGTGAAAGACGCATGGGGCCTTCCCGCGCTGCGTATGACCTTCCGCGATCACCCGAACGACCTGAAGATGATGGAGTGGATGAAGGACCGCGCCATGGAAATCCTCGATGCCGCCGGCGCCAGCACCAAATGGCACGCCCCGATACAGGAGCAGCAGTTCGCGGTCCACCTGCTCGGCACCTGCCGCATGGGCAACGACCCCAAAACTTCCGTAATCAACACCGACCATCGCACCCACGACGTAAAAAATCTTTTCCTCTGCGATGGCAGCAGCCTTGTCACCTCCGGCCGCGGCCAGCCGACCATGACCATTCAGGCGCTCGCCTACCGCGCCTCCGACCGCATCACCGCCCTGGCCAAGCGCAGCGAAATTTCGGCGTAACCCGGGAACGCCGATCTCCCGATCGGCGACTTTGGAGTGTGGCAGCTCTGCTGCCGCTTTTCCCCAGTGAACCCCCACCACCCAATTTCAATTCGCCTCCACCCGAAGGGCCGTAAAAGCGGGAGCTAGCTCCCGCACTCCAAAACTCCTCTTCCCGCGCAATCCGTCTTGCACAATCCACAAATTCCTGCACAATCAATTCCTGCAGAATTCACAGGAGACCTACGGATGACACCCATTTCCCCGCGGCGATTCAACAAAATTGTTCTATTCTGCGCCTTTAACGTTCTCGCGGCCCGTGTTCTCCCAATACACGCCCAGGAACAACCGGCCGCACCTAAAACCGCCGTCCAGCAGTTCAAAAATATTCAGACCCTCAAAGACATCCCCGCCGACCAGCTCATCCCCACTATGCAATTCATCGGTGGCGCTCTCGGCGTCGACTGTGAGTTTTGCCACGTCGAGCACGCCATGGACAAGGACGACAAAAAAGAAAAACAGACCGCGCGAAAAATGATTGAAATGGAGCTCGCCATCAACAAGGCCCACTTCAAGAACGAAATTGAAGTCACCTGCTACACTTGCCATCGCGGCTCGCCGCATCCCGTCGGCATTCCCCTCCTTACGGTCAACACCGGAAAAATTCCCGAGCACGAACACCACGAGATCAGCGCCCAGGCAGACCTGCCCTCCGCCGACCAGATTCTCGACAAATACCTCGCCGCAGTCGGCGGCGCCGACGCCCTGCACAAAATCAAATCGCGTATTCAAAAGGGAACTGTCGACGCCGGGGGCGAGCAATATCCAATCGAAATCTATTCCGAGGCTCCGGAAAAACGCCTCTCCATCTCTCACCCGTCATTCGGCGAAAGCATCACCGCGTTCAACGGCCAGGCCGGCTGGCTGACCACGCCCCGTGGCGTCCACCCGATGAGCGCCGCTGAGCAGCAGTCCGCCCGCATTGACGCGCAACTCTATTTCCCTGCCAGCCTCCGCGAGCTCTATCAGGAGTTCAAGGTCCTTCCGGGTGAATCCATCGAGGGCCACGCCACATTTCTCGTCACCGCAAAGGGCGCCTCCACTCCTCTCCTGCGTTTGTGCTTCGACCAGCAAACCGGATTGCTTCTCCGTCTGATCCGCTACACCGAGACGCCGCTCGGCCGCAATCCCGCTCAGGTGGACTACGCCGATTATCGCGACACCAGTGGCGTCAAAATCCCCTATCAGTGGACGCTAACCCGCACCAGCGGCAGTTTCACCATCCGCATCAACTCCGTCCAGCAAAACGTCCCCATAGACGAAAAACTTTTCGTTATGCCCGCCATCCCCGAAAATCCTCACCCCTGATCCGCCGCCGCAAAGAAATAGGGCCGGGATCTCTCCCGGCCCTATTCGCTTCTGATTGTCTACTCGTTAAAACCGGAAAATCAATCCGCCCACGAAATTTCCCCGATTCAGAAAATTCGCCACCTTCGCGTTGTAGCAAAATCCAAACGGGTTGCAATACAATCCATACGACGAGCTCCCATACGTCGGCATATATCGGATATCTCCCCGCAAACCGAAATGCCGGCTCAGGTAATACTTCGCTCCGCCCCCCAGGCTGTAACCGAATTCCGTGCGGTTTTGATTTCCCCCGCCGTTCGAATCGTGCGTGAACCCAACGCTCGCCGCTGCGTATGGCCGCAATCTGTGGCTGCTATCCCGGAACATATACTGGAATCCGAACTGGTACTGATCAATGTCGGAGTTGTACGCCTTGAAGTACGCTCCATCGATAATCTGCCGCGCACTATAGGAAGTGTTGTTGCGGTCCCACATGAATTCCGTCTGAAAATTTTCCGACAGGTTGTACCCCAAAAACGTCCCGTAAGAAGTGGCCTGATTCGCGCGCAACCGGTCGATCGGATTCGCGATTATGGTGTTGGAGTTGAGGCTGACGGGGTACGACCCGCTCGTTTCGAAACCCACAAACGGCGAAACTTCAAACTTCCCCTGCGCCCGGGCTGAAACGCTCACCAGTATGAAAAACGCCAGCAGCCCAAAGCATTTTGCTCGGTAATTCATAACCATGCCGCTCCTTAAAATGAATTGAGCCGGACCTCGCAAGCCACAAAAGGTCCATGCAGTTTCCAGTTTGGGTGGGGCCGCTCGTTCGGTATCCCGAACCGCTCTAACTTCGCCGAGTGAAACTGAAAACACTGCGTCCGAACGGATCGGCGATCCCCTCCGTTCAAACCCGGAACCGCGCGCGAAGTTTCGCGCACACGAACCCCCTGCTTCCGTTTCCTGCTTCTTGGATGAATCGCCTTACACCGGAGTTGCGTCGTGTTGGTGTTGAACCGCGATTCCGATCAGGTCCGGTCAATGCCACTGAATTGAGGTAATCTTTTCGCTTGGAGCGCGCTCTGCAGGCCCGCCTCACTCTTTCTTTTTCTCGCTCGCTTTCCCGCTTTTAGGGCCATCAGCTTTGCCGCCTTTTTCCGCGGCGCCCGCGCCGCTCTCTCCCTCGGTTTTTTCTTCGCCCGCGGCTTCCGGCACAGGCTTCTTCTCCAGATACTGCACAATCAAAGAAATCCGGCGGTTCGACGGATCCTGAGGCGCATCCGGTTTACGCAAACTCTGATTCGCAAATCCCCGCACCTGGGTCACCTGGTCTTCCCGAATTCCATTTACCTGCATCAGCCGTCGAGCCGCATTTGCCCGGTCCGCGGACAGTTCCCAGTTTCCATACGGTGCTCCCGCCGGATACTGCTTCGAATCCGTGTGGCCCTCCATCGCGAGATGATTCGGCAGCTTGCCAAGTTCCTGTGCCAGCATCTTCAGCAGGTCGCCACCATCGCTACTCATCCGCGCGCTGCCGCTGTCGAAAAATGTTCCTGCGGCCGATTCCGTCAATTCAATTCGCAGCCCTTCGTTGGTCACCGTCATGTCGATGTGGTTCTGTAATTTGTCAAATTTCGGAACTTCGCGGATGGACTTCTGCAACTGCTCCTTCAGCTCCTCCATGTTGTCCTTGTTCACCGCGAAGTTTTCACCGGCCCCCACCATATCGGTTCCGACCATCTTCGAAGTTCCGGTCGGGTCCTTGAAATAGCCCCCCACCGCCTTCTGGATCTTGACGCTGCTGTTCATCAGCCACAACACGATGAACAGCGCCATCATCGCCGTCACGAAATCCGCGTACGCCACCTTCCACGCCCCGCCGTGGTGGCCGCCGTGGCTCACTTTCTTCTTGATGATGATCGGTGGTGGTCCGGGCATCGCTATGCCGGTTTCCCTGCCGGAGGTGCCGGCTCGCCGCCTTTGTCCTTGATGTACTTTTCCAATTCCTGGAACGTCGGCCGCACATTTCCCGGAATCGCCCGCCGCCCGAACTCCACCGCAATCGTCGGCGGCGATCCCTTGATAAAGCTCACGATCACCACGTGCAGCACCTGATAAAACGCATGCTCTTCTTCCGTCGCCTTCAGCATGTTCGCCGCAATCGGCCCGATGAAACCGTAACAAAGCAGAATGCCCAGGAAAGTTCCCACCAGCGCCGCCGCCACCTTGTGCCCGATCTCTTCCGGCGGACCTCCCAGGGCTCCCATCGTAATCACCACGCCCAGAACCGCCGCCACGATCCCCAGCCCAGGCAGGGCATCGGCCATCGTGGAAAGTGCGGCCACCGGCTGCGCCATATCGTGATGGTGTGCTTCCATGTCATTTTCAATCATCTGGTCCACGTCGAACGGCTCAATCCCCCCGCCCGCCGCCATGCGAATCGTGTCGCACACAAATGGCAGCGCGTGGTGATCCTTCAGGAATTTCGGATACTTCGAAAACACCGGGCTCTGCTCCGGATTGTCGCTGTCCGTTTCCAGCGCCATCAGTCCTTCCTTGCGCGCCCTGGAAAACAATTCGTACAGCATCTTCAGGTTCTCCATGTAGTGTGATTTCCCATATTTCGAGCTGCCAAATACTCCCGCGAGTCCCCCGATAATTTGTTTCAGGATGTGCAATGGGTTTGCGATCAGCACCGTTCCCAGCGACGCTCCCGCGATAATCACCAGCTCTGCTGGCTGGAGGAGCACGCGGATATTCCCATGCTCCATCAGGTAACCCCCCAGGATGGCTCCGATCACGATTACGATTCCAATGATCACGAACCTGTCAATTATTGCCCCACGCCGGGCCGCCGCGGTTCAATGTGCCACCACCACAATCTGATTTCCGCCGCCCTCGCTGCTCTTCCGCATCCCTTCTTCCGCGCGGCTCACCACTCCGCCCGTTGTGTCCATGTCCTGCACCGGCGTCGCTCCGATCGAAATCGTCACGCCCCACGTGTCTCCCCACCAGCTTACGTGGGCACGCTGCGCCATCTTTTGCAGGCGTTCTCCCACCTTCATCACATCGTCCTTGCCGCATTCCGTCAGGATCGCCAGGAATTCC